>Ga0075435_100000004_pt1 | contig 122128 bp, 88 predicted proteins | sample RhiMethybrSRZTD4_FD_75302 | JGI IMG/M metagenome (GOLD analysis project Ga0075435, IMG submission 75302) | Populus rhizosphere microbial communities from Tennessee, USA - Rhizosphere MetaG P. TD hybrid SRZTD4 | ecosystem: Host-associated > Plants > Roots > Rhizosphere > Soil | place: USA...
GCGAATCTGCTCCGGCGTCCCGGTCTTGTCCGTAATCGCCCGGAGAGAAGTCAGGATGCGAGGTCCGGGAACAATCCGGTCGGCAATCCAGTCGCGGAGGTCCTTGTCGACTTCGTCGCCTGGACTCTGCACCGTGGTGAAGCCGGCGAGCAGCGTGCGGTACGCGTTGCCCGCCGTATAGAGCATCGTCTGCTGCGGTGTTTCAGATCCCCGTTCCGGCAGTCGTCCCGTCTTGCGGTCGAAGTGGCCGCTGATGTGCGCGTGCGTGTCGATCCACCCGGGCATCAGGGTGAGCCCGCGCAGGTCGTAGACAGGACCTTGCGCCGTCGTCTGGCCGATCGACTCGATCTTCGTGCCCCGCACCACGATATTTGTGTTTCGAAGCGTGTTGCCCGTCCCGTCGATGACGAGGTCTGCTCTCAACGTGACCGGCGGCTCCTGCGCGATAGATGCAATCGGCAGGCACAAGACGCCCGCGACGACGACGCCAATGAGTCTGGTCATGTCCACTCCGCGCGGCATCTTACACCCCGTTTCGCCGGAGAACCCGCAGCGATTGCGGTCGCACAGAGGTCCCTGTAGGATGATGTGCGTTTCGGCCTCTCCTCAGCCTGGTGCGCGTTCGGATTAAAGGAGCTCACCATGCGTCTTCGAACGCTCGGGTCGCTCGGCGCCTCGGTCGTCGTGATCGTTTCCTTCGCGCCGGCTCTTTCCGCCGGTCAGACGCCGGCCTCCGGGACTGCGGCAACGAAACAGCCGCTGCCACGGACTCCGGACGGCCAGCCGGATCTTCAAGGCATCTGGTTGAACAACGACGCCACTCCGCTGGAACGGCCGAAGGCGCTCGAAGGAAAACCATTCCTGACCGACGAGGAAGTGGCCGCGCTCAGGAAAAACGCGGCGCGGCTCTTCGCGGGCGACGTGGACAGCGACGCCGCGGGAGGGGACAACTTCTTTCTTGCCGCGCTGGCGAATCCCATCGTGTACAAGAACCGAAACGCGACCGGCAGCGGCGTCGGAGCGAATAGAGAAATCGATAACCGGACGTCGCTGATCGTGGATCCGCCGGACGGGAAGATTCCTCTCATGACGCCGGCCGGGCGCCAGAGAAAGCTCGCGGCAGACGCCGCAGCATTCGCCGGAAACAGTGCGCGCCTCCCGTCGGGCCCCGAAGATCTCAGCAACTTCATTCGGTGCCTCACCTATGGAGCTCCGAGGATCGGTGGCGCCTCGGCGAGCTACCACAACTACTACCAGATTGTGCAAACTCCCGGATACGTCATGTTCCTGTCGGAGGCGATGCACGACGCTCGTATCATTCCGCTCGATGGTCGTCCGCATCTACCGCAGACGATCAGCCGCTGGCTCGGCGATTCGCGCGGCCGGTGGGAGGGAAGCACGCTCGTCGTCGAGACGACGAATTACTCTCCGAAGAGCAGCCTGCTCGGATCGGCCGAGAACCTGCACGTGATCGAGCGCTTCACACGCACGGCGCTCGACAGGATTCGCTACGAAATGACGCTCACCGATCCCACGACGTGGGCGACGCCCTGGACGGCAATGGTTCGCCTCAAACGGACAGGCGACAAGATCTACGAGGATGCGTGTCACGAGGGGAACCAGCTGGTGATGGAGGACATTCTTGCCGGGGCTCGCGCTGCTGAAAAGGAGGCTGTTCGCGAGAAACGATGATTGCCGACGCCCTTCACGCGATGCGAAGCAACTTGATTAGATTCCCACCGAGGATCGCCTCCTTTTCCGCGTTGCTCAGGAACGGCGCGTCGACAACGAAATCGACACCGACCGGCCAGTCAAACGGGTAGTCGGTTCCATAGAAGATTTGCCCCACGCCGACCTCGGCAACCAGATGGCGCAGGCCATCGGGGTGGAAGACCATCGTGTCGATGAACAGCTCGCGTCTGAAGTATTCACTGGGGCGTTTCTTGAGGCTCTTGCAATCGGCCGCACCCGCGCCTCTTCCGCAGAACGCATCCGATCGTCCACTGTAGGACGCCAGGTACCCGCCCGCATGCGCTCCACAGATCCTGAGGCCAGGGAAGCGATCCAACGTGCCCTCGAAGATCAAGTGAGAGAGGAAGACAGTGGTCTCCAACGGGTTGCCAATCGTGTTGCCCAGACCGCCCTTGCCTTGCAGCCGCATGTTCTGCGTCGTGCCTTGAGCCGGCTGCGGGTGCATGAACAGCAAGACGCCGAGCTCCTCCGCCTTCGCCCAGAACGGATCGAACTTCCGATCGGAGAGCTCCTGGCCTTCACAGCTGCCGCCGATCGCGGCGCCTCGGAGGCCCAGCTTTCTGACCGCCTCGTCCAGCTGCTCCGCCGCGAGCTCCGGGTACTGCAACGCCACCGTCGCCATCCCGACGAACCGGTCCGGATGCGAGGCGCACCACTGTGAGATCTTTTCGTTTTGCAGCTTGACGATGTCGCGCGCCAGGCTGCGCTCGGCCGAGTAGCCCCAGGCGTTGACGTTGATGGCCTGGTAATCGATGCCCTGCGCATCCATGTCCAGAAGGCGCTGCGGGTTGCCGAGCGCGACGGGCCCGGTCAGATTGGCCTTCGCCGTCGCGGCGAGGGTGGTGTCCTTGACCAGGTCCCAGACTTCCGGCACGAAACAGTGAGCGTGAACGTCCACCGTCTTGATCCGTCGACCGCCGATCGACACCTCTCGGCGCTTCCCCGGCGCCGCCCCGATTTGCGGTGCACGCGCGGCCACATCCGCCAGCCCCACGCTACCCGCGAACAGCCCGGCAGTCGCGCCCGCGACCTGTCGAAGAAACCCTCTGCGATCCGGCATCGTCTTCTCCTTGCACCGGCTGGCGGCGTCGGCAGCGTTTCCGAAAGATCAGAAGCTGAGTTGGGCGCTGAATTTGGCCAGTCGCCCGCCCATGATCTGTATCGCGTTCATGAACTGGTTATTCGTGTTGCTGTACCGCGTTTGCTCGTTGAGGATCGTGCTCCCGTTGAAGACGTTGTAGAAGTCGAAATTGCCCTGTAGCCTGGCTTTCTGTATCGGGAAGATCCGGCTGAAACGAAGATCCAGCTGGCTGATCCGATCGTCGTAGATCGTATTGGGCGGAATCAGCGAGATCGTGCGATTGGCGGAACAAGTGGCGGCCGCCTGGTTGCACTCCGACAGGTTCCGGCCGAGCGACGCCTTGATTTCAGCGTTGGTGGCCACGTAAGTCGCCGTGATCGGAAACCCCGGTTTGTTCTGGTAGATCGCGCTGGCCTGAAGGTTCCAGGGCAGGGGGTAGACGACATTGAACCCGTACGCCGTCCCGCCCGACCATGGCGTGCTGATGCGGCAGAATGCCGGCAGTCTGGGCGTCACGACTGACGAGGGGAGTGCTTGATTTGGCGCCGCGAGCCCCTGGATCAGGAGCGTCTGCACCTGCGGCAGATTATTGAAATCGCAGGTATCGTTCACCGTCTGCCCCGTGCTCAAGCTCCCCTGGGCTCGCACACCCTGTGCAGTGCGTGCGGTCAGGGTCACATCGACGCCTTGGAAGACCTCGGTCTGATTCCCGTAGTGCGTCGCCTGAGTGACCAGGTTGTCCTGCTGCCCGCTGAGCGTCGGTGTGACATCGAAGAGGCCGCACACCGGCAGCCCGGCGTTGGGCAGCCGACTATCAGCCGGCATGTTGATGCAGTACGAATCGTAGCTGGCCGCCGGAGTCGCCAGATTGTCGCTCGCCAGGAAGCCGCCGTACCAGGTGCGGTAGTACGCGACGTTGAGCCCCACGTTTTCCCGCAGCTGATGCTGCGCGGAGATTGAGCCCTGCCAGTTGTAACTCTGCAGGTTGAAGCCTGTCAGCGCATCGGCTGCCCGGTGCGTGCCGGGATGATCGAAGCTGAAGTCGTCCCAGGACCCGCACTCGCCGTTGGCGGCAGGATTGAGGAGATTGCAGTCGGGCACGTAATTCCCGTTGGCGTCGTTCCAGGTCCGCGACGTGCTTGCGGCCAGCCGTGAAGACGGATAATCCACCGCGGCGCCCACGTTGCGGATCGAATAGCGACCCAGCGAGGCTTTGAATGCGGTCTTGCCGGTGCCGAACAGATCGTAGGCGACGCCCAGGCGCGGGCTGAGATTCTTCCACTGCGGCGAGTGCTCCACGGCGGCGAAATCGCGCTCGGGCTCGAACGGACCCGCCGGCAGGTGCTGCGCAGGGATGAACGCATCATACACAACGTACCGCAGGCCCAGGTTCAGCGTCAGCTTCCGAGCGGTCCACTGATCCTGCGCGTAGATACCATTCTCCGTCGCAATGTCATAAGGCCCGTTTGGAGTGTTGTAGATGGTCAGCTGATTCGGCACCTGGTTTCGGAACCGGTACGATCTGGCCAAGTTGACAAAGTTCGCGTCGGTGTAGTCCTGGTTGCCTTGCTCGAAGTGGTTCAGATCGATTCCAACCTTGAAGTTGTGCGACCCCGTAATGTAGGACGCCGCGATCCGTTCGTGATAGCGATAGTCATGCAGCAGCTGGTAGCCAGTACGGCGGGAGCCGTACTCGAGGTTCAGCGCCTGATCCAGGACCGGGATGACGTCGGTTGAAGTTTCCGGGAGCCGCTTTTGACTTCGTTGATAACTGTTCATCGAAACGTTCGCTTCCACCAGGAACCGGCTGGTCACCGGGTAGGCGTAGGTGAGAAGCGGCATGTACTGAGGGTCGTAATGATGCTCCGCGGCAGCTTCGGGCGCACGCGTCAAATTGGTCGCTCCGCTCGTTTCCAAAATGGCAAACACACACTGGCAAGCCGGGTGCTGGGTGTAGGAGGCGACGATCTTGTGTTTCTCCGCGGCCTGCCACGTGAAGCGGACCGAGGCGTCCTTGGAGTAATCATGGTTGAACGCCCGCCGGCTCAAGTCCGGCTCGTAGAACAGGGTGCCCTGCCGTTTGTTGTAGTAGTTGCCAGCCTGATAGATGGCTCGGTCCTCCACGCGGCCGGCGCCGAAGAACCACAGTTTGTCGCGCTTGATCGGGCCGCCCAGCCCTCCGCCGATGTCGTAGTAGTTCTTGATCGACGGCGCGCCGCTCAGGCCGCGGGCGAGCAGCGCGTCAGTCGCGTTGTCACTCGACAGGCCAGGGCCCGTGTACTCGGCGCTCAAACTCCCCGACAACCGGTTGCCGCCGTCCTTGGGGATGATGTTGATCTGGACACCGCCAGTCGTCGCTTCAGCAGAGCCGGCGCCCGTCTCGACAACGACTTCCTCGAAGGTGGCTTTGTTGTATTGGAAGCTACCGCCGCTGAACACTCGCGAATCCATCCCGGCAAAATTGAAGGTCATGTCATCGGCGCGCTGGCCGTGGACTCCGAAAAATCCGCGGTCGGTTCCAACGCCGCCGACATCGTGGGAGGTCGTGCTTCCTGAGTTGGCCGCCGGTATGAGCGTGATGAATTGGGAGGGACGTCCGGCGATCGGAAGCGCATCCAGCGTGGTGCGCGGGATGGTGGTTTGCTGGAGGACGTTCCGGGTGTCCACTACCGGAGCCATTCCCGAAACCGTGACCGTCTCTTCGACGACGCCGACTTTCATTTCAGCGTTGACCGTTGCGGTGAACCCCGTCGTCAATTCGATGCCTTCGTGCCTGAACGTGCTGAAGCCGGGCAAGGTGAAGGTGACCGTGTAGATGCCAGGCCGGAGATCGACGATCTGGTAGAGGCCCTGGTTGTCGGTGACGACCGAGCGGACCTTTTCGATCAGCGCGGCGCTGGCAGCTTCTACTGTGACGCCGGGCATGACCGCGCCCGACGCGTCTCGCACGGCCCCGGCGATGGCGCCGGTCTCCGCCTGTGCCCACAGAGTGGCCGGCAGGAACATCAAACAGCCGGTTACGACGACGAGCCGCACGAAACGCTGAGTGTTCATCGCGTTCCTCCGTTCAAGGGGCTGTCGCGTCCGCAAGGTAAAGGCCTCGTGTCACGAATGGGCCGCCGAGAGTCACGTAGGGACACCTGTTCGGGAGCGAAGCTCACGCCGCTCACGCAGGTGTCCGCTGGCTCGGTGGCTGATGAGATTCTGGACGGCGGCGAATCTGTCCGGCGTGACTTCATGAGAGCCGCAGATCTGCGTAGTGCTCGGGCAGCCGGCCGCTCAGCGGAAGATGACGGTTCCGATTATCGTCCTGGTCTGACCATTGTCAAGGACTCCCGGGCTCCCCGGACTCCCAGGATAAGGTGTAGAGCGAGACGAGCGACGCCTGGCGTCCGCATGCTGCCGGCGGGGCCCGGGACGATCGGCTGGGAGATTCTCGAGCAGCAGATGCTCTCGCCATCGCCGCGCCTCGCGGTTTGATTGACGAAGTGCAGACCACAGCAAAGACGATGCACGTCGCTCCGAGCAAGAGCGGCGTCAACACGAAGCGATACTTGAAGCGGTCGAAGAGGAACCGATCGCCGTACGCGCGCATCATGTCGGGGAGATGATGGCCGACCGCGCCGAACGAGGCGACGAACAGGTAAATCTGCTCGGGCCTGAATCGACCTCCGCCAGCCACAGGGTGGGAAGAATGATGAACGGTGCGCCGACGATCAGGACGAAATCACGGCAGGGGTCGAGCATCCACATCGAGCCGCGCGAGGCCGGCCGGGGTGATTTCCGGAACTCAGTGGGCATCGGTTCGCACAGTTGCCTTGAGCAGTTCCAATAACTCAATCGGCAGCGGAAAGATGATCGTCGAGTTCTTCTCCGCCGCGATTTCGGTCAGCGTCTGGAGGTACCGGAGCGTGATGCTCAGCGGCTGTGCGGCGATGACGGCGGCGGCCTGAGCCAACTGGTCGGACGCTTCGAGCTCGCCCGCGGCGTGGATGATCTTCGCCCGCTTTTCCCGCTCGGCCTCCGCCTGGCGCGCCATCGAGCGCTGCATGTTGTCCGGCAGATCGACATGCTTCACTTCGACGGCCGACACTTTGATTCCCCAGGGCTCCGCGTGCAAGTCGAGAATCTGCTGCAACTGCTGATTCAGACGGTCCCGTTCGGCGAGCAGGTCGTCGAGCAGCGCCTGCCCGAGCACGCTGCGAAGCGTCGTCTGCGCGAGCTGCAACGTCGCGTACTGGAAGTTCTCGACTTCCACGATGGCGCGGCTCGGATCGATGACCCGGTAGTAGAGGACGGCGCTCACTTTCACGGACACGTTGTCGCGCGTGATCACGTCCTGCGGCGGCACCTCGAGCGCGATCGTGCGCAGGCTGACGCGCACCATGCGATCGATCGGGGCGAACACGAGGATCACGCCGGGGCCCTTGGGGCGCGGCAGCAGTTTCCCCAACCGGAAGATCACGCCGCGTTCGTACTCCGCGAGAATCTTGACCGAGCTGATCAGGTACATTGCGATGATGAACAGGACGATCAGAACGGGTGGCACGACCATCACAGCACCTCAATCCACGGGCGTCAGACTTTCCGGACGGTGAGCGTCAGGCCATCCACGCGCACAACCGCAATCGAATCGCCCTCACCAATCGGTTCCGCGGCCGTCGCGGTCCAGATCTCGCCGTGTGTCGCAACGCGGCCCACCCTGCCTGGCTCGATCGACGTCAGCGCGCAACCCGTCTCACCGATCATCCCGGCCACGCCCGTCACCGGCACGCGCCGCTGCGACGCCACGGCGAGGCGACCGAGCACCGTCGCGATGAACGCCACCGCAACGACGATCGGCAACACGACCCGAAGGCTGACGTGCAGCTCGGGGACGTCCGTATCCATCAAGATCATCGAGCCAAAGAGGAAACTCGCCAGCCCGCCCGCTGTCAGCAGCCCATAGCTCGGGATCTTGAGCTCGAGGATCAGCAAAAACACTCCGAAACCGATCAACAGGAGTCCCGCGTAATTGACCGGCAGGATTTGCAGCGCAAAGAACGCGAGCAGCAAAGACACCCCGCCGGCGACGCCCGGCAGCACTGCGCCAGGACTCCACAGCTCGATCGTCAATCCGAGCGTGCCGAGGCTGAGCAGGATGTACGCGAGATTCGGGTGAGCGATCGCACTGAGCACGCGTTGGCGCAGACTCATGGCAATCGGCGTCACCCGCGCGCCTGCCGTCGTCAGCACGATCGACGCGCCGTCGAAGCGTGTGACCGTCCGGCCGTCCAGCTTGCTGAGAAGGTCAGCGAGGTCCGGCGCGACCACGTCGATGAGCGGCGGCGTGGCGCCCAGCGCCTCCTCGTCGGTGAACGCGCGGCTGTTGGTCACCGCCTCTTCGGCCAGCGTCACGTTGCGATGACGTCGAGCGGCAAGCGTGCGGGCGTAGGCGGCGACGTCGGCCGCCGCCTTTTTCGCCATCGTCTCGTCCATTTTCTCGCCGTCGCCGGACACCGGGTGCGCGGCGCCGATGTGCGTGCCCGGCGCCATCGCGGCGACGTCCGCCGCGAGCGTGAGCAGGAACCCGGCCGACGCGGCACGCGCGCCCGACGGAGCGACGAAGACCACGACCGGCGTCTTCGCAGCCAGCATGCGCGTGATGATGTCGCGCGTGGATTCGACGAGGCCGCCGGGCGTGCGCAGCGTAAAGACGACCAGCGCCGCGCCCTCGCGATCGGCGCGCGCCATCGTCTCGATCATGTACTCGGCTGACACGGGATGGATGATGCTGTCGACGTCGGCCGCATAGACCACCGGCGCGACCGATGCACCGCTGATCGGCATGACCACGGCGCACGACAGCGCCGCTGTGGTCAGCGCTCCAGCGAAGAGGCATCTGAACCGCGCGAGGGCCATGGACCGGATCCTGTGCATCGGAGGAGGAGAGTACTCTACGCCCGAATTGACGCTAGGATCGCGCGATGCCCGATTCACGCATCTCGACACTCGATGCGGCATTTGCGGCAATCCCCGCCGGCTGGTTCACGATGGGGACCGATCGCGGCCAGGAGGACGAACGGCCGCCGCATCGCGTCTTCGTCGACCGCTTCGAGCTTGCCGTCCATCCGATCACGCGCGCCGAATACGCGCGCTTCGTGTCTGCGACAGGGCACGAGGAGCCCAGGGAATGGTCGTATCCGCTGTTCGCACAACCGGACCTTCCTGTCGTCGGCGTCAGCTGGCTCGACGCGGTCGATTATTGCGCGTGGCGATCAGCGGAAGAAGGACGCGCCGTGCGGCTTCCGACGGAAGCGGAATGGGAACATGCCGCGCGAGGACGGCAAACCGCGCTTTTTCCGTGGGGCGACGTGATGCCTGCCTGGATTCCCAACGGCGGCCGCGGTCCGTTGCCGGCGCCGTGGCCCGTGACGCTCGGCGAGCCGACCGATTTCGGGTTGTTCGGCATCTCGACGAACATCCACGAATGGTGCGCCGACTGGCACGACACGACGTACTACAGCCGGTCGCTCGAGCGGAATCCTACGGGTCCCGACACCGGCGTGCGGCGTGCGTCGCGCGGCGGCGCCTGGCGCCACGCGTACACGATGTGCCGCGTCACGCTGCGGAGCAAGCTCGATCCGTCGTTCCGCTACAACGACTATGGGTTCCGCGTCGCGCGCAGCGTGTGAGTGTCGACGCATCGGGCGACTGCCCGTCGCCGCGGATGACCTGATCGAGGCACTGATGATGAAGACCAGGCTTGCGATGTTCGTCGCGATCGTGCTGGCGCTCTCCACCGCAGCCGCCGCCCAGGCGCCGTCCGCAAATCGGGCGCCGACCTCGGGAACGTTGAGGCAGATCGGCCCCGGCCACTACGTGTATACGCAGAACAACGCAGGGAGACTCTTCAACAGCGGCGTCATCGCCGCGGGCGACGGCGTCCTGGTCTTCGACGCGCTGGATTCGGAAGCGCTCGCACGCTCGGAGCGGGAGGCGATTGCCGGCGTCATCAAACAGCCGATTCGCTATCTCGTGTCCTCAGTGTTCCACGATCCGTTCAGCAAGGGCAATCTCGCCTACGGCGATGTGCTCAAGATCGGGCACGAGAACTACCGTGCCGGCCTGCTCGACCAGATGCAGCGCGGTCAACTGTCAGACCGAGAGCAGCGCATACGGCTGCCGAACGTCACGTTTCGCGATCGCGTGACGTTGTATCTTGGCAACAAGGAGATCCAGGTGCTCTACTTGGGCGCCGCGCACACGAAGGGCGACAGCATCCTGTTCGTGCCCCAGGACCGGATCGTCTACATGAGCGAAGTGTTCTTCAACGACGAATTCCCGAACATGGCGGGCGGGTACGGGGTCTCGTGGATTCGAGTGCTCGATGCGGTGAGAGCGCTCGCCGCTGATGTGTTCGTGCCGGGCCATGGGTCGATCCCGGACGATCCGAAGCAGACGCGAGCCGCGCTCGACCGCATGCGGCAGCTCCTGGTCGATGTACGAGGCCGAATCGAGGCGGAGATTGCACGAGGTGCGACCGAAGATCAGACCGTCGCGACGGTCACGCTCCAGCAGTACGAGAAGATGCCGCAGTTCGCCGGGACCAGGGACGCTGTCGTACGGCGGATCTACAAAGAACTGACGGGCACCCTTCCGTGACTTCCGCGTTGCGCGCAGCGTTTGAGCGCGCCGTCGTTTTCGATCAATTGGAGGCCGGTTTCGTCCACTCGGCTTGCCATCGCGCGCGCATCGCCGCGCGATCGACGGCCTGCCCTCTCAGATAGACGGCCGAGATTCTGCGGATATTCGACATGTTCTCGAGCGGGTTTGCGTCGAGGACGATGAAGTCGGCGCTCTTGCCGGCGGCCACCGTGCCGAGCTGATCGAGCCGGAGGATCGCGGCCGCCGTCCTGGTGGACATCGTGATGACGTCCATCGGCGGAATGCCGGCCGCCGCGAGGCTCTCCACTTCCCAGATCGCGTGCCAGCCGAGCGTACGCGACGGATCCCCCGCCGAGTCGCTGCCGAGCGCCAGCGTCACGCCGTTCGCCCGCAGCTTCGCGATGTTGCGCTTCGCGCGGTCCCAGTCTTCGCGGGTGCGGGCGAGCGCATCGGGCTTCCGGTTGGCAAACGACTGCTCGAGCTTCTGGATTTGCGCGGGCGGAATGGTCTCGTGCAGCAGCGGCGCGTCGAGCCACTCCGGCCTGCCCGCGTCGAGGCCGCGCGAGGTGATCCCGATGTTCGGACCGAAGAACACCCCGGGATGCTGTTTCAGCAGCGCGATCATCTCATCGTCGATGTCCTGGTCGCGAACCATGTGCATGAAGCCGACGACGCCGGCACGGACCAGGCCTTTCGCGTCGTCGAGATCGAACACGTGCGCGATCGGACGGAGGTTCTGTTTGAGGGCTTCGTCGGCCGCCGCGGTGTACAGCAGCGGCGTCAGCTTCTTCTGCCGTCCGTTCCGATCATCCACCCAGATCTTGACGAAATCCGGGTGATGCGGCGCCAGATCCCGCACTGCCGCCCGCGCCTCCGCCTCCGTCGTCACCGCGTACGGCACGTCGTTCCTGGAAGGATCGAAGGGTCCCGATCCCGGCCACGCCAGTCCCCGGCCGACCGTCCGAAACAACGACGCGTCGCGGTGCACCTCGTCGCGCAGCTGGTACGGCAGCTCGCCCATGTCGGTGCCGGAGCTGATCACCGCCGCAAATCCGTGATAGGCGTAGCGGCTCAGATGATCGAGCATGTTCTCGCGGGTGAAGTTCTCCTTCGACATCGAGCCGTCGCTCTGCTTGAGGAAGCCGAGATGGCTGTGGATATCGACCATCGCCGGCATGACGGTCTTCCCCGTCAGGTCGACGTGAGTCGCGCCCGAGGGCACCTGCAGCTCGCCCCTCTTTCCAACGCCAGCGAACGTGTTGTTCTCGATGACGAAGGCGGACTGCTCGATCGGCGCGCGGCCGTCGCCAATGATCAGACGAGCGCCTTCGAACACCGTGACGCCGTTCGCCGCAGCCTGTCTCTGGTTTGCGGCAGACGAAGAACAGCCCGCTGCAAGGAGCAACCACGGCAGCATGCTCAACAGGCGCATCATCGTTCCCTCGTCGATCACGTCAGGTTGACAACGTCGACGGTGCCTTTAGCGCAAGCCGGAGATGACGTGCAGGTCGGACTGCCTCCGCACCATCCACAGGACGTACGCCGCGCCGTCCTTGACAACGTCCTGCACGCGGTAGGCAGTGATCCCGGTGCGATCGGCTGGCGCGATCCGCATGAGCTCCCGCCGGCGTCCCGACGCAACCTCGATTGCATAGATCGCTAGCGGCGGCGGCATCTGCTCTCGCGGCGTCGCATACACCGTTGTGCTATCCGGCGACCAGCCGACGACTCGAAGATCGTCCGACGCCGGAACGACTGTGCGCTTCTTGGACTCGAGATCGTAAATAGTCAACGGGCCATCACCGGCAAGAACCAGCCGGCGCCCGTCATTCGAGAGCCGCGCGCCGGTGACCGGCAGCGCATTCGGGCCGCTACCGTCGATGCTCTGCACATACGTGCGCGGCGTGCCGTCACTGCCTTGAACCGCCGTGAACATCACACGTTTCGAGTCGGGCATCCATTCGGTGTTTGTGGTGTAGCGCGAGATGCCGCCCGGCGGCAGCTTCCGCTGTTGGCCAGGGCCGATCGGCACCACTTCCACCGCGTCGCGGTTGTCCGACAGTCCGCTCACCAATCGGCCATCCGGGGATAGGCGGCCGATCCAGAGGCCTTCGGCAATGCGCGTCGCCGCGGTTTCACCCGTTCGCACGAGATAATTCCCGGTGGCGTCGAAGGCGTCCCTCATTCCTTCACCGCTCTCGTCGAACACCACTGAATGTCCGTCGGCGGACAGCGTCGGGCTGGTGGCCCAATCAAACGGCGAGAACGTCCGTTCCTCACCTTCTCCATCCAGGACCCCGCGTACCTCCGAGCGTTGGCTCACGGTTGCGACCAGCACCCGACCGTCTCGCGCGATGTCCTGCAGCTGTAGGTCGATCGGCGCCGCATAGACGATCCGTTCACGGCCGGCCAGGTCGACCGCGAACAGCGCCCGCACCATGCCCCTGGACGCGGTAAACCACACCTCGCGTCCGGAGGGAACCCAGGCGATGCCGTGCATAACGGACCACCACCCGGTGGACAGCGTACGGTTGTGTCCCGCCGCATCGAACAACGCGATCTGGCCTTCGTCGCCGAGGGAGCGATGGACGATACCGGCGACGGACGATCCGTCCGGCGAGACGCGAGGCTCGCTGATCCACGTCGGCGACTGATAGATCACGTGTCCGATTGGAAACTCCAGCTGAAAGCGGCCGTCCACTTGTCTCACGACCGCCATCTGTGTTCCGGGCGAGGCACCCACGACGTTGTCGACGAGCGGCCGCGGCGTGGCGCCGGCGATCGACGCTCGGGCCAGCGTACCCTCCATGTAAAATGGCGGCCGTCTGACGACGCCGAGCCGCACGAACAGGTCGCCGGCGGCAGTCGTGCCGACGACGTCCGCGTTGGTGATGCCGAGCTCGCGCGACTCGGGGCTGTCGAGACGCGTCGAATAGACGGTCAGCGGCTGTCCGTCCCAGGAGGCTGCGTACACGATCGTCTGTCCATCCGGAGCGAACGCCGCGCCTTCGACGACACCACGACGGAAGGTGAGCTGCCTGAAAGAGGGCTGCGGTGCCGTAACAGCCCGAAGGAGCGCTGCACGAGTCACCCATCCAGCAATGGCGAGCGCTGCGACCGTCGTGGCGGCAATCGCGGCTGCGATCTTCGAGCGCCTCCCTGCGCGCATGACACCGGCCGACGGCACGGCGGAGGACGCGGACGAAGGCAATCCGGCGGCGGCGAGCGTGAACGCAACGTCGCTCGCCGATTGAAACCGATCGACCGGATTCTTCTCGAGACAATGACGTACCGTCTCGTCGAGCAGCGGAGGCATTCCGGCTTGCCAACGCGCCGACGTCGTCAAGGGGTCTTTGTGCAACACGGAGCTGATCGTGTCTGCCGCCGTTTCGCCGCCGAATGCCTGCTCGCCCGACAGCATTTCGAAGAGCATCGCGCCGAAGCTGAAGATGTCGCTCCGGTGGTCAACCGCCTGGCCGCGCACCTGTTCCGGAGACATGTAGCCGACCGTGCCCAGCACGACGCCGGCCGCCGTGTCCTGAACCTTCGTCGGCAGCATCGACGCGGCCCCCGCGACGAGATTCGACTCCGTCAGCTTGGCGAGTCCGAAGTCGAGAATCTTGATCCGCCCATCAGCGGTGACGAAGACGTTGTCTGGTTTCAGATCGCGGTGAACGATCCCGCGGCTGTGCGCGGCCGCCAGGCCGCGGCAGATTTGAACGCCGTAGTCGACCGCTTTCCTGTGCGACAGCGCGCCGCCCGCGAGCACTCGGCCGAGAGTCTGCCCCTCGAGCAGTTCCGAGACGATGTACGGGATGCCGTCGTGCGTACCGATGTCGTGAACCGCGAGAATGTTGGGGTGGTTCAATGCGGCAGCGGCGCGTGCTTCCAGTTCAAAACGATGGAGGCGGTCCGGGTCGGAAGCAATCGGCGCGGAAATGATTTTGATCGCGACTTCGCGGCCAAGCCGTGGATCGTTCGCGCGGTACACCTCGCCCATACCGCCGGCGCCAATTGGCGCGATGATGTGATACGGCCCGAGCTTCTCACCGCCGCGCAGCAACATCGGCGCGAATAATCTCACATCTCGGACGCACATGTCGCAGGGCAAAGTCGCGCTTCACGACAGGTCGTATCATCCGACGATGGCGACCTCGTGGCGATTCCTCCGTCGCCAGCCTCCACCATCGCTACGAACGTCGCGCTGCGGAGCATGCGCCGCTCGGCCATCTTCCAGCCGAATGCCGGTCAGTCGAAACGGCGATCAGCGCCCGCGTGAGCCATCGGATTTCCTTCGGGGGATTGGCTCGCCGCCCGAGACGATTTCCGCAGCGGGCTCATCCGCGAAGCGGCGGCGTGAGGCCGACGATTCCACGCGTGAATTTGCAGACACGAAAGCACGACTGCACGAAGAAATTCTCTCACCAAGTAATCTCGTGTTTTCGTGGCTTCGTCATTTCGTGCCACAGGCGTCGCGAATGAGCGTCTCGCGCTCTAATCCGTTCGCAGCGCGATCGCCGGATCGATGCGCGTCGCGCGCCGCGCCGGGACGAGGCACGCGATGAGACCGACCGCACCGAGCGTCGATGCGGCTGCGGCGAGCACTCCCGGATCCAGCGACGAGACGCCGTACAGCTGCGTCGCGAGCAGGCGTCCGAGCGCCGCGACGCCGGCGACGCCGATCGCGAGACCCGCGGCGACCGGACGCAATCCGTCGAGCGTCACCAGCCGCAGGACGTCGGCCTTCGACGCGCCGAGCGCCAGCCGCACGCCGATCTCCCCCGTCCGCTGGCCGACGAGGTACGCGACGACGCTGTAGATGCCGACGGTGGCGAGGAGCAGCGCGAGGCCGGCGAACGCGCCGAGCAGCGTCATCAGCAGCTTGCGCTGCCCGAGCGAGGCGTCGGCGATGTCGACGAGCGCGCGCGGCTGGTCCAGCGGCAGCTCCGGATCGATCGCGCGCACGGCAGCGCGGACGTCGTTGAGCATCCGAAGCGGATCTCCGGCGGTCCGTACGACGATCTGCGCAAAGTCCAGCGAGCGCTGCGTGAACGGAAGATAGAGCTCGACGTCGTTTGGCTGCGCGAGGTTCACCGATCGCACGTCGCCGACGATCCCGACGATCTCGCATCGCGTGCCGCCGCCGAGCGAGCCGGTGACGATCGTCTTGCCGATCGCGTCGGTGTCGGGAAAGAGCTTCCGCGACGCGCTCCGGCTGATGACGATCACCCGCGGCGAGTCCGCCGCGTCGTGCTCCGAGAAGTCGCGCCCCGCCACCAGCGGAATCGACATCGTCTGGAAATAGCCTGGCGAGACCGATCGCGTGAGCCCCAACGGACGTTCGTGGAGCGGGGGAATTCGTCCGTCGCCGCGGGCGAACGGCGCGTTCCAGTCGATGCCGGTGAGCGGGACGGCGCCGGCGAGCGCGGCCGACTCGATGCCCGGCGACACGCGCAACGCGTCGAGCAGACGCTGCCGGAACTGCTGCTGCGCGGTGGCGTCGGGATAGCGCGACGGCGGGAGCGAGACGCCGGCGGTCAACACCCGCGCGGGGTCGAACCCCGGCGCCTGACGGCGGAGATTCACGAAACTGGCGATCAGCAGCGCGGCGCCGACGAGCAGCATCAGCGACAGCGACACTTGACACGCGACGAGCACCGCGCGCACGCGATGCTGCGCCTTCGCGCCCGAGACGCCGCGCCCGCCGTCCTTCAGCGCGTCGCTCGCGGACGGCCGCGCGGCCTGCAGCGCCGGGTAGATTCCCATGAGCACACCGGTCGCGAGCGCGACCGACGCGGTCGCCCACAGCACCGCCGGCGTAATCGTCACCTCGGCGTCGAGCGCCAGGTTCGCCGCGCCGAGCGCAGGCAGAATGTCGAGACAGAGGCGCGCGACGCCGAGACCTGCGATGGCGCCGAGCGCGCTGAGCAGCAGGCTCTCGAAGAGGAAGAGCCGCACGATCCGCGCGCGCCTGGCGCCGAGCGCGGCGCGCAACGCGATCTCGCGCCGGCGTCCCGCGAATCGCGCGGTCAGCAGATTCGCGACGTTGCTGCACGCGATGAGCAGCACGAGCGCGACCGCCGCCAGCAGCGTGAGGATGGCCGGCCGCACGTTGCCGGTGAGATCCTCGCGGATGCCGATCGCGATCTCGCGCAGCGACGAATCCGCTTTCTCGCGGTTCTCGTCGCGATACCGCCCGGCGAGGATCGCGGCCTCCGCGCGCGCCCGTTCGATCGTGACGCCGGGTTTCAGGCGTCCGGTGACGCGCAGATAGCTGACGCCGCGCTGCCGCAGCTCGGGCGTCAGCCCGCTCAGCTCGACCGGCATCGGCAAGAAGGCCTCGACCGGACCGACGTCCGACGCCGGCAGGTTGTCCACGATGCCGACCACGGTGTACGGCCTCGAGTCGAGCGTGAGCGCGCGGCCAACGGCGTTCGGATCCGACTGGAGCCGGTTCGCCCAGAACCGCCGCGTGATCACGATGACGGGCGCGCGATCCTCTTCGCCCTGCAGAAACGTGCGGCCTGCGATCGGCGGCACACCCAGGACGTCGAAGTAGTTGTCCGTGACGATCGAGGCGATGACGTGCTGCGGCTGATCGCCGACGCCCGTCATCGCGACCGCCACGCCGCTGTCGGCGGCGAGCGCGACGGAGCTCTGCTGCGAGCGCCGCAGGTGCTCGAACTTCGGCACCGATGCGGGCAGCCGCTGCTGACGGCCATCGGTCGACTGGCCCCAGAGCCGGATCAGCGAGTCGGCGTGCGCGTAGGGCAGCGGGCGCACGAACAGGCTGTCGATCAGCGAGAAGATGGCCGCGTTCGCGCCGATGCTGAGCGCCAGCGCGAGCACGGCCACCGACGTGAAGCCGGGATTCTTGAGCAGCATCCGGCCGGCGTAGCGCGCGTCCTGAGCGAGAGTGTCCATCATGCCGATTGCCTCGGCGCGCGGCTCCATCACACGAGAACGCCGCGGGCCGGTGAGCCGCGCCCACAGCGCAACCCGGTAGCATTCCGCGAGCATCACGGCGGCGCGCCAGAGAAATGCCGCGCGGGATCGCCGCTCGGCGCGCAGATCGTCGAGTGACGGCTCCCACACGCGCGCGAAGCCGGCGTCGGGGAGCGCCCGCGCGAGGCGCGTCAGGAGCCGCGGCACGTCAGACATGGGCCACGCGATCGAAGCGCGCGGCGACCGCCGCGTAGAAATCGCGCGTGCTGGTCCAGGCGCGCACGCCCGCGGGCTTTACGCGATAGCGGCGCTCCTTGATGATCTGCGCGTCGACGACCTGCTGCGTGTAGAAGCCGTCGATCCAGCCCGCGTCCTCGAGGCGCGCCATCATCTGGTAGAACGCCGGCGCGGTGCGCCGCACGCCGTGGCGCCTCAATTCGCGGCGAACGTCCTTGCCCGACTGCTCGTCGGCGAGCAGCGCGCCGATGACGACGAACTGGAGATGGGTGAGCGCAGGAAGTGCCCGGGGTGACATAACGTCACATTACATCAATTCGCGAACGCGCGCCAAGCGGATTCGCCGCGCCCTGAGGGAACGCCAATGATCGTGGTCTGCGGCTCAGCCGCCGCTGCGGTGAGGCCCCGGAACAATCCGGGGCCTCTCGTTGTGTTAGGTCGCGCTGGCGGCTGGAAGTCTACTGTGGCCCTTGCGGGCGGCGTGCTGCGGGCGGCGTGGATCTGCCCTGCCGCGTCAAGAACGCCAGCAAGTCTTTGAACTCGTCGGCCGTCAGCCGTTTGTCGTAATCGGTCGGCATCAGGCTTCTTGGCTCGACGACGACGCGGCGGAGCTTGGCTCGATCGAACAGATGCAGTTGATTGTCGTTCCCGATCATCTGCACCGAATAGCTGTCTTCGTTCAACAGCACGCCTTCGATGATCTTTCCGTCCGCGGTCGTGACGTACACCGGCAAGTAGGAATCCATCGCGGGCAGCGCCGGCAGATGGGCGCCGCCGCTCCCGTAGACACGATGCTGCGGCTTCGTGAGCGCATCGGAGATGGAGCTGGCTTTTCGCGTTCCGGCGATGTTCGAGAGATCGGGTGCCGTCAGCCCGCCTCTCCCGCTCATCATGTGGCAGGTGCCGCACTGACCTTTGCCCCAGAAGACCTGTTCGCCGTGCGCGGCGTCGCCCGGAAGCGGATTGTCGATCGCGGTCCCGCGCAGCGCGTGAATATAGGTGACCACCTTCCAGATGTCCGTCTCCGGCAATCGCTGCGGCGACATCGGCGTGCCGGCGACGCCGTTCTTGATGATGGTGAACGTCTGCGCGTCCGAGACGCCGATGTCGAGGCGATCGCTCGATACGATCGGCGGTCCGATGTCTCCGCCGCCGCCGCCGGCGCCATGGCACGAGGTGCAGTGCTGGTTGTACAGAGCCTCGCCCTCGGCGACAGCCTCGGCCTTGCCGGCAAACGGATTTTGAGGGCCGGGCGGCGCGCCGCGCTGGGCGACGAGCGGCGCCACGGCGCACAGGAGCAACCCGCCGAGCGAAAGAGCTGCTTTCATGCGCGGTCCCCTACCGGCCCTCGATCAAGCCGAAGGCGAACACGTTGGTGCCTGACGCGATCGCGAAAAACTGTTCGCCGTCGACGCTGTAGGTGACCGGCGCAGCGGTAATCAGATCGCCCGTGTTGAAGTGCCACAGCGATGTCCCGGTCTTCGCGTCGAGCACGCTCACCTGGCCGAACTGCTCGGGAGCGAAGAGGATCCCGCCGGCCGTCGACAGCAATCCGGGCCCGTAATGATTCGACCGGACGGCCCTGTACTCCCAGACGCGCTTGCCGGTGAGCGCGTCGATCGCGCGCACGTACGCCTGCCACGGCGCATGCGGGCTCTCGTAATATCCGGTTCCCGCATCAGGCGCGGTGCTCGAGGTGATCACGTTGATGCCGCATCCTTCCGCGACAACGACATAGAGGTAACCGGTGTCGCGGCTGTAAGTCGGAGGCGGCCAGTTCGTCGCGCCGGCAGTCGACGGACAGGTCACCGTTCCCTTGACGGTCGGCTCATGTCCCGGTGCGACGATCGGACGGCCCTTCGCGTCGAGCCCGGTCGCCCAGTCCAGCCTGTCGACGAACGGCGTCCCCAGCAGGAACTCGCCGGTGACGCGATCGAGAATGTAGTAGAACCCGTTGCGGTTCGCCTGCAGCAGCAGCTTGCGCGGCCCGCCGCGGAACGTCGCATCGACGAGCACCGGCGCCTCGAGCGAATCCCAATCGTGGACGTCGTGGGGCGTATTCTGGAAATGCCACTTCAGCTTTCCCGTCTTCACGTCGAGCGCGACGATGGAGTCGCTGTACAGGTTGTCGCCTGGCCGCGCGATCCCGGTCCATTGCGGATCCGGTTGGCCCGTTCCGTAGTAGATCAGGTTCAATTCGGGATCGTAGGAACCGCTCACCCAGATCGGTGCGCCCGCGGGCGTGCCGCCGCCCCACGTCGCGTATGCGGGATCCTCGGGCCCGGTCGGCACCGCCGACCACGTCCACGCGTATGTTCCGCTCTCCGCGTCGTACGCCTGAATGAAGCCATGAGGCCTGTTGCCGCAGACGATCACCTTTCCGTCGGCGACCAGCGGCGCGCCGCCGCTGATGGTGAATCCGCCTTCCGATTTCACGTCCCACCGGACGCCGCCCGTGCGCGCGTCGAGCGCGATCAGATGGCTGTCCGACGTCGCCACGTAGACCTTGTCGCCGTAGACCGCGGTGCCGCGCTGTCTCGCCGCGGAAGGCGGCTGGCGCTGGTACCTCCAGATGATGTTGCCGGTCCGCGCATCGAGCGCGTCGACGCGGTTGAATCCGGAGATGTACATGACCGCGTTGGCCACAATCGGCGTCGCCTCCAGCTCTGTCGTGCCCTCGATGTGGTAGACCCACTTCGCTTGGAGCCGGGACGCGTTGGCGGTCGTGACCTGTTTGAGCTGCGAATAGCGCTGTGACGTGTACGAGCCGCCGTAAGTGAGCCAGTCTTTCGCGTCCGGACTGGTCAACGCCGCATCCGGCGGCCGGACCTGTGCCGCGGGTGAACCGCATAAGCCGAGACATATCAGCCCGAATACAACGAGATGCGTCTTGGGCACGCGTATCTCCCCGTGTAGAGCGCCTTTCATAACGACTGCGCTACCGTGACGTGCCTGACACCGTCATGAACTGCGAAACCGCCAGCGCAGCGGAGGTGAATCGTGCCTTCGCGACCGCGCCGTGGAAGTAGTTCACCTTGTTCATCCGCACGCCGACGGAGGCGCGACCCGGTCCTTGCGGCGTGAACGCGACTTCGGCTTCGCCCTGCAGCTCGCCGTTGACGTAACTGCGGTACCACTTGCCGTCGTATACCTGCGCGACGTGATACCACCGGCCGATCGCGTGACGCTTGTCCGCAAACATCAGCGCCTTGCTGTAGCCAGGGCCATTGATGAACGCGTCCAGATACCACTGCTTCTCGTCGACGACGCGAATCTCGAACAACACCCGCGAGTTCGGTTCCGTCGTCGTCTTCTCGACGCTGGTCGCGAGGCCGGTCTTCGGATCGATCTCCGCAAGGTGGAACCACCGCTGCTGAGCCGCGCCGCCGTCGGGCCTGAAAATCGCCTCGAAGGTAAACGTCTCCGCGCCGGCGAGCGGATGCTGTTCGATGAGGAGCGAATCGCCGACGCCGTCGAACTCGACGGCCTTACCCGCGGGGCTATCGATAATCCTGGGATGGCCGTCGACGGTGGTCTTCACGCCGCCGATCGTATCCAACCGATCGAACGCCCACGTGATTTGGCGCGGCGCCGCGGTCGCGGCTTTCACGAACAACACCGACGCGGGTTGATCGATCTTCAACTCCGTCCCGGTAGACGTCAGCCGTCCGGTCGAGGCGTCGATCGCGAAGACGACGACGTTGTTCGAGCCCTGGTTCGAGACGAACAGGTATCGCCCGCTCGGGTCGATCGTGATGTTGCGAGGCGTGCGGCCCAGGGCGGGAAAGAGCTCGCGCAGCGTCAACGTGCCCTTCGTCGGGTCGACCGCGAACATCGCGACCGTGTCGGCGCCCCGGTTCGAGACATACAGGAAACGTCCCGACTTGTCGATCTGGATCTCGGCGGTCGTGTTCCGTCCGGCGAACCCGGCGGGCAGCGTCGAAATCTGCTGAATCTCGGTGAGCCGCCCCTCGTCGACGCTGAAGACGCTCACCTTCGAATCGGTTTCGTGGTTCACGTAGAGAAACCTGTCGGTCGGGCTCAACACCAGCCGACGCGGCCCCGAGCCGGCGCTCAGCGTGACAAAAGGCGGAGAAGAAGGCGTGAGCGTAGGCTTCGCCGGATCGACGCGATAGGTATAGACGCGATCGAGGCCGAGCTCGGCGACGAACGCGAACCGATCGTCTTTCGTGAACACCACGCCGTGCGTGTGCGCGCCGCTCGTCTGACGCGGACTCACCGCCGGGCCGGCGTGGTGATCCACGTACAGCGGATCGTCCAGCGTGCCGTCCGGCCGAATCTTCAGCACGGCGAACGACGAGTTGTTGCGATCCGGATCCGCGGCCCGAAAGCCGTAATTGGTCACCGCGGCGACGGCGCCACGCGGATCCACGACGACCTGATTCGGGAGGCCGCCGCCGGCGCTCGCCGTGTTCAGCAGCGTCAGCGCTCCGCTCTTCGCGTCGATGGCGTACGCGCTCACCGTGTCCGCCTTCTCCGCGGCGGCGGTCTGCCAGTTCGTGGCGAACAGGAACCTGCCGTCGGGCGTCGCGTGCACGTATGCCGGGTTCACCGTCTGCGCGACGAGGCCCAGCGGCGCAGTGGCGCCGCTCGCCGGCGAGAACCGCCACCCGTAAATGCCTCTCGAGGTCGAGGGCGGATCGGTGTAGCTGCCGACGTAGACGACGTACTCGTCGCTCGCCTGCGGCGAGGCGCGAGCCGCTGCGAGCCAGGCCGCAGCGGCGAGACCCGCGACGGCGACGGACATCGGCGGCCGTGGCACTCTCATGGTGTGTCCGCTTTCGATCGCCAAGCTTATCGCCGAAGCCGCCGCGCTGGGAGTGACAAATTGGCGGGAATCGTGTGCGTCTACTCTCATCAGCCGCGCGTCAGCCGCGCCTCCGCGCCTTGACTTCAGCCGACGCGCAGCGTATATGGTCGCTGCCTCGCCCCGACACATGTTTGGCGTCGCGCGAAGACGTGCGCTGGAGGCACAGTCATGCGACACGTGGCACGAGTGGCGTTGCTTGTCGTGGTGCTCGCGGCGTTCGGCCCGCCTGCCGGAGCTCAGACGCTCGGCACGATCGCGGGTGCGGTGAAAGACGCGTCCGGCGCCGTTCTCCCGGGGGTGACCGTGGAAGCGGCCAGCCCCGCGCTGATCGAGCGCGTGCGGACCGCGACCACAGGCGGCACCGGCCTGTACCGCATCGTGAATCTTCCGCCAGGACTCTACACCGTGACGTTCACGCTGCCCGGGTTCAACCAGGTGCGGCGTGAGGCGGTGCAGGTGGCGGCGGGCTTCACCGCAACGATCGACGCCGACATGCCTGTCGGCGCCGTCGAGGAGACGATCACGGTCGCGGGGGTGAGTCCGGTCGTCGATCTGCAATCGGCGGCACAGACGCGATCGGTATCGGCCGAAGCGTTCAAGCAGCTTCCGTCGAGCGGCTCGTGGCTGCAGATGGCGGCGCTCATGCCCGCCGTACGCGCCTCGATTCAGGATGTCGGCGGCATCCTGGGCGACCAGACCGGCGCGCAGGTGTCGGCGCACGGCAGCCGCGCCGAAGACGGCGTGTCGATGCTCGACGGTCTGCGCATCGGCAACATGTATCAAAGCTCGAATCTCACGAACATGAGCCTGTCGCCGCTCCTCTTCGAGCAGGTCGACGTGCAGCTGGCCGGGCAGTCGGGCGAGTCCGGCACGAACGGCGTGATCATGAACGCCATCCCGCGGTCCGGCGGCAATACGTTCAGCGGCAGCGCGCTCGCCAACGGCTCTGCGCCGAGTCTTCAGGGCAACAACGTGACCGATCGGCTGCAGGCGCGCGGGCTCAGCGGCGCGTCGACAACGCTGAAGAAGCTGTACGACCTGAACGTCGCCATCGGCGGCCCCATCAAACGCGATCGGCTGTGGTTCTTCGCGACGTCCAGGTACTTCACGAACGAGTTCTACCTCGCCGGGCGCTTCTTCCCCGTCGACGTCGGCGCCGTGCGCCGCGAGGACGATCGATCACGTCAGGCCTACGGCGGCACGTACACCTACGACAACAACGCGCGCGTCACGTGGGCGCTGTCCAGCAAACAGAAGCTGTCGGGATGGTACGCGTATCAGTACAAGGTGGATCCGAACTGGCTGATACAAACGTTCCTGCAGGCGCCCGAGGCGTCGCGCGTGACCACGTGGCACACCCAGCTCTCGACGACGAAGTGGACCTACGTCGCGACGAATCGACTCCTCTTCGAAGCCGGCGTCGCTGCGGGCGCGAGCCCCGACACGATCAAGACGGATCTCGGCCGCGTCGGCGGCGTCGCCATCGTCGAGCAGGGCGGCGCGGTTGCCGCGCCTCTGACATACCGGGCCCCGACCGGATTCGATTTCGACGACCGGCTTCCCTCGCAGACCTTCAGTGCGTCGGCGAGCTACGTCACGGGGGCCCACAGCGCGAAGCTCGGATTCGAGATGCAGCGCGGCCACTTCGAACGGAACGACAACAACGATTCGACCGGCGGAGTCTGGTACACGACGCGGGATTACGCTCCCCAGTTCGTGACGATCCAGTCGCCGCTCCAGGGATGGCAGAACAACTTGAACTACAACCTGGGCATTTTCGTTCAGGATCGCTGGACGGCGAAGCGAATGACCGTGAGCGGCGGGTTGCGCCTCGATCTCCAGAACGAGAGCACCGAGCCGTTCACGGCGACGCCTCACCGCTGGCTGCCCAACCGCCACGACCAGCTGGCGGAGGTGGACAACGTCCCGAGCTGGAAAGACATCGATCCGCGGGTGTCGATCGCCTACGACCTCTTTGGAAACGGCAAGACAGCGCTGAAGGCGAGCGCCAGCCGCAGCGTCGAACAGGACTCCATCCGTTACGCCGCGGCAAGCAATCCCGCGACGACGCTGCAGACACAGACGCAGCGGACGTGGGATGACACGACTTATCCAGTGGGCGACGCGCGGCGGAACTTCGTTCCCGATTGCAACCTGTCGGTCGGCGCCCCCAATGGAGAATGCGGACCGTGGCAGACGCCAAGCTTCGGCAGCAGCGTCCCGGGAACCGTCTACGACCCCGCGATCATGAACGGGTGGGGACGCCGTCCCTCGAACTGGGAATTCTCGCTCGGCGTCCAGCACGAGATTCTGCGGCGCGTGTCGGCCAGCGTCGGGTATTTCCGGCGCATCAACGGCAACTTCTTCGTCCTCGACAACGAGGCGCTCGGGCCGCGCGATTTCAAAGAGTACAGCGTGGTCATCCCGTCAACGGATTCGCGCCTGCCGAACACCGGCCAGGCGCTCGGGGGGATTTTCGATCCCAACGCGATCGTGGCTCCGAGAAACGTCATCAAAGACGCATCCCAGTTCGGGAAGCAGGCGTCGCATTGGAGCGGCTTGGATATCAGCGTCGACGCCCGGCTGGTGGGCGGATTGCTGGTGCAGGGCGGGATGAGCAGCGGCAAGTCCATGACGGACAACTGCGACATCATCCAGCAGGTGCCGGAGGCCTTGCAGGCGGCGATTGCCGCCGCGCCGGCCGGCATTCAGCCGTTTGTCACGGCGGCCACCGGCGGTGCGTGGACGCCGAAACAATACTGTCATCAGGAGACGCCCTTTCTTGCGCAGTACAAGGGTCTTGCCGCGTACACGCTGCGCTACGGCATTCGACTGAGCGGCACGTTTCAGAGCCTTCCGGGGCCGCAGATTGCCGCAAACGCGGTCTACGTCGGCACGGTCCCCTCGCTTGGCCGGGCGTTCACGCTGGGGCAGGCCAACATCAATCTGGTCGAGCCGGGCACGCTGTACGGCGACAGGCTCAATCAATTCGACCTCCGCTTCACGAAGATCGTGAGCGTTGGCCGCAGCCGTCTCGACCTGAACGTCGATCTGTACAACGCGTTCAACTCGGACGCGATTCTCGTGCAGAACAACACGTTCGGCGCCGCCTGGCAGAGGCCGATCACGGTCATTCAGCCGCGGTTCGTCAAACTCAGCGCACGCTGGGATTTCTAACGGGCGAGGCCGGCTGCACGCCGACGAGTCATCCTTCGTATTGCAGCACGTGCATGCCGCCATTCCAGTCGCTGACGTACATCAGTCCCTCGGGCGTCACGTAGACGTCGCACGTCTTTGCGGCAAGGCCGACGTTTGGCCGAGGGTCGACGAGCTTCGCCGGCAATGGCGGCACCCAGGAGGCGATTTCCTTCGGCGCAAAGGCGTCCCTGATGTCGAACACGCGAACGCCGGCATTGTTGTAGGTCGCGAAGATCGTCTCCTCGCTTCTGAACGACCCGGGCCGATTCTCGTGGACGTTGTGCGGGCCGAACACGCCAGCCGAGCAGAAGTCCCGCTCCCGCGGCGTCGGCAGCGTGGCGATCGGCACCGGGTTCCCCGCGGCGCGCACGTCCACGATGAACGTGTGGAACGTGCCTTTGGCGCATTTCTCCGCGTTCGCTTCATCGACGACCACGGCGAGATTGCGAGCCGGCAGCGGCAGCGGCGTATGCGTGCCGCCTGGAAACGGCGGCGACCAGTTGATGTGCGACAGCAGCGTCGGCCGTGCGGGATCGCTGATGTCGTGAATCGTGAACCCTCCGTCGCGCCAGGCCGCGTAACCGCGATCGCCGGCCGCGATCATGTGATGCAGCGCCACCCGCCGTCCGGCCGGCCACGTCGGCGTCTCGCCGGCGGCGCGATGCATTCCGGGCAGCCACCAGCGCGAGACGATCTCCGGCTTCGAGATCTCCTTCACGTCGACGATGCAGAGAATGTGGTCGACGAAGCCGTCGAAGTGCGCGGAGACGTACGCGTAGCGCCCGCCCGGCCACCACAAACGGTTGATGCCGAACCCGGGCATTTCGAGGAACGCAATCTCCTTCATCTCCGCGGGGCGCGAGATGTCGTGGATGCTGAGGCCCGAGCGGAACTTCCTGCGATTGGTGATGCTGTCGGCGAGGCTGTTCTCGAAGTAGCCGCGCATGTCGTTGTAGGACTGCATCGACACCAGATTCGCGCCGTTGGCGAGCAGCATCAGATCGTCGGCGACCTGCAGGTGATGCGTGCGCGTGCCGGCGCCGGCGGTGAAGAAGCCGACCGGCTTCAACCGGCGAGGATCGGCGGCGTCGAGAATCGTGACGCCGTCGTTGAACATGTGGCCGACGTAGACATGACGGCGGTTGACCATGATCTGCACGCCGTCGGGACGGCCGCCCTGATCGCTGTACGACACGTGCCGGATCCGCCGTCCGATGCCCTCCGGCGGAATCGGACTCCGCGAGTCCGACGGCTGTACAAACCGTCCGCTCGGTGCGCCCGAGCGCGCGCCGAGCGAGGTTCCAGCCGCGGCCGCCAGACCGAGCAGACCTTTCAGGTGTTCGCGGCGAGTCATCGATGCCAGACTATACGGGAAGCCCCATGGATACCAGAAGACGGCGTCGCAGGAGTGGATCGTGATGAGGGCGTTCCGATATCGGTTAGCCGTCGCGCTCGCCTGTTATTCGGTCAGCGTCGCGGCCGCGCAGCAGCAGCCGGCGCACCGCGCGTCGACGAGGCCGTCGACCGGCCGCCCCGTCGCGACCGTCCAGGATTTGATGCTCGCCATGGTCGACCCGAGCTCCGACGTCGTCTTCGAGGCGGTGGCGACGACGGTGTCGATCAGAGGCGAGGAAACGAAGTCGCCGAAAAACGATCACGAGTGGGCCGTCGTCCGCAACAACGCGCTGACGCTGGTCGAAGCCGGCAATCTGCTGATGATGCCGGGCCGCCGCGTGGCGAGCCCGGCCAGCATCGCCGCCGCCGACGCGCTCGCCGAAGAGAAGGCGTCGGTCGCTGAAAAGGCGAGCGCGATCGAGCTGACGCCGGAGCAGATTCAGCGGCTGCTCGCGTCCGACCGGGCGGCCTGGATCGCGCGCGCGCAGGAACTGGTCGACGCTGCGACGCGCGCGCTGAAGGCGACGGAGAAACAAGACGCCGACGCGCTGCTCGACGCCGGCGACACGATCGACGCGGCCTGCGAGCACTGTCATCTGAAGTACTGGTATCCAAAGAACAAGAAATGACGAGGTGGCTGATCGCCCTGACGCTGATCGCCAGCGTCCTGCCGGACGTCGCCGGCCAGCGCGGCGCGGCGTCCGGCGTCATCACCGGACGCGTTCGGCTCACCGCCGCGCCGCCCGGCAACCCGATCATCCGGATGGGCATGGATCCACGCTGCGCGGAGGCGGTGCGCGGCGCGCGCGTGGTCCAGGACGCCGTCGTCACGAGCGGCGATGGCGGGCTGGCCAATGCGTTCGTGCACCTCGCCGGATCGTTCCCCGGGGCCCCGCCGCCGTCGGGCGCGGTGACGATCGATCAGCAACGCTGCATGTACCGCCCGCGCGTCGTCGGCGCGCGCGTCGGCCAGACGCTCGAGTTTCGCAACAGCGATCAAACGCTCCACAACGTGCACAGCCTGTCGACCTCGTCGAACGACTTCAACGTCGGCCAGCCGATCAAGGGACAGACGTACGTCTTCCGGCTAAAGCGCGAGGAAGTCATGCTGCACATCAAATGCGACGTGCATCGCTGGATGACGGCGTACGTCGGCGTCGTCGATCATCCGTACTTCGCGGTCAGCGGCGAGCAGGGCACGTTCACGATCGAGGCGATTCCTGTCGGCCGCCACACCATCCGCGCATGGCACGAGCGCTACGGCGCCCTGACGCAGAGCGTCGAGGTCTTGCCCGGCACCACGACGCCCGTCGAATTCATCTACACCGGGAGCGAGAAGCCGGATCCGCAGCGTTGACACTCCGAAGTGGGGGTGTAGAATGCGCTCCACTTCGAACTCACGGGGCCGCGTCGCTCAGGATTCATCGTCCTCGAAGGGGAACCGATATGACATCCAGCGTCGTCGGGCGGTTGATCTGTGCGTGTGTCATCCTAGCGGCGCCGTCCGCGGCGTTCGGGCAGGAGGCGGTGTTCAGCGGCACGGTGACCGATTCCACCGGCGCAATTCTGCCCGGCGTCACCCTCCGCGCAATCCATGAAGCGACCGGCAACAGCTTCGAAGCGGTCACGGATCAGCGCGGCGTCTACCGCATCCCGGTCCGCATCGGGGTCTACAAGCTGACGGCGGACCTCGCGGGATTCAACAGCGCGGCGCGGACCGGCCTGGAGCTGCTGGTCGGCCAGACGGCGGTGATCAATCTTCAGCTGTCGCCGGCCTCGGTGCAGGAATCGGTCACCGTCACGGCCCAGTCCCCGCTCATCGAAACCACCACGTCGAGCCTCGGTGGGAACATCGACGAGCGGCAGGTGCAGGAGCTGCCGTCGCAGGGCCGCAACTGGATGTCGCTCGCCCTGCTGGCGCCGGGCAACCGGACCAACGCGCAGGGGTCGCTGCCCGTGCAGGATCGCGTCGACGTCCGCGAGTTCCAGTTGAACGTCGACGGCCAGCAGGTGACGTCCAACATCGGCACCGGCAACCAGGCGCGGTACAGCAACGATTCCATCGCGGAATTCCAGTTCATCTCGAACCGGTTCGACGCGACGCAAGGGCGATCGACGGGCGTGCAGGTGAACGTGGTCACGAAATCGGGGACGAACCTGTTGGCGGGCTCGCTCGTCGGCAACTTCCGCAACAGCGCGTGGAACGCGGCGGACCCGGTGCTGAACCGCGTGCTCCCCTACAAGAACCAGCAGGTCAGCGGGACGGTCGGCGGACCGCTCGTGAAGAACAAGCTGCATTTCTTCGCCAACTACGAGTACGAGCGCCAGCCGCTGACCTCGATCTGGAACACGCCGTACCCGAAGTTCAACATCGAGCTGGACGGCATCAGGGACGTGAGGCTCGGCGGCGTCCGGCTCGACCACCAGTTGTCGTCGAGCATGCGCCTGATGGGCAAGGTCTCGCATTCGGGTCTGTTCGAACCCTTCGGCCCCGGGAACGCCAATCATCCCTCGGCGACCAACAGCAACCGCGAGCACAACACCGATGCGATCGCGCAGTTCACGCAGGTGATCAGCAATCGCGCCGTCAACGAGTTCAGGTACGGGTACGCGTCCTACGGCCTCGACCAGCAGAGCCTGACGAAGTGGTCGCAGCACTGGCAGGCGCCCAACGGCATCACGACCGACGGTCCCGCGATCACCTTCCGGGGGTTTTCGTTCAACAGGAACAACAACCTGCCGCGCTACCGCAATCAGAACGTGTACACGCTGCGCGACGACTTCACGCTGTCGTACAGCGCGGCGGGGCGCCACGATCTGAAAGCCGGCGGCGAGTACCTGCACCTCCTCGACAGCACGCGCAACTGCAACCGGTGCGGAGGCGTCATCACGGCAAACGGCGGGCCGGTTCCCGCGAACATCGAGGATCTCTTCCCCGATCCGTTCAACGCGGACACGTGGAATCTCGCGGCGATCTCGTCGATCACGACGCGCTACACGGTGGGCGTCTCCGACGCGTCGGCGTTCCTCACGCCGATCTACATGTGGAAGTACGGCGCGTGGGCGCAGGACGACTGGAAGGTGAACAACCGCTTCACGCTGAACCTCGGCCTGCGGTACGACCTCATCTGGAACGCGTTCGCGCAGGACGTGACGTTCGAGCCGTTCGAGCACGCGAATCGCCCGCAGGACGCGAACAACATTCAACCGCGGGTCGGCTTCGCGTATCAGATCAACGAACAGACCGTCGTGCGCGGCGGCGGCGGCCTGTACTACAACGACATCCTCAACACGAACGTCCTGTGGCCGATGAGCCCGTTGACGATCGCGGTGATCGCGGTCGACAACGATCGCACGCGGGCCGATTTCGCGGCGAACCCGTTCAACGGATCGCTGCCGACCTACGATCAGGCGCTGCAGCGCTTCTGTTACGTCAACAACACGCCCGGCTGCCTCCTGCGCGATCTGCAGGAGCAGGCGCCGCCTCCTGCGTACGCGAACGTGCCGTACAGCTGGCAGAGCTCGATCGGCGTCGCGCGTCAGATGACCAGCGACATGGCGATCGAAGTCGACTACGTGAACACGAAGAGCCGCCACGAGAAGTCGATCCAGGACAACGTCAACGTGACGTTCGACCCGGCCACGGGCATCGCGTACCCGTACTCGAACGCGAGCCGCCGCGCGTTTCCGCTCTACGGCGTCGTCGGCATGTTCCCGATGACCGGCATGTCGGACTATCACGGGCTGCAGACGCACTTCACCAAGCGCATGAGCCATCGCTGGCAGGGGTCGCTCACCTACACGCTCTCGGGCCTGTGGGATCGGGACCCGGCGCCGATCAGCGGCCTGGCCGAAGTGCCGTTCGCCGTCACGAACGACGCCGGCGGCGAGCGATCGTTCGCCGAGACCGATCAGCGGCACCGGCTGGTGTTCAACGGCATCTGGCAGGTCGGCTACGGCCTGCAGGTGAGCGGGATCTACTTCTACGGGTCGGGCCAGCGTACGCAGGCCACCTGCGGCTGCGACGCGCGCGGCCTGCAGATCACGAGCGTCGATCGTCTGCGGCAGGACGGCACGATCATCCCCCGCGAGGCGTTCGTCTTCGCGCCGATCCATCGCGTCGACATGCGGCTGCAGGAGCGCGTGCCGCTCCACGCGCACGCGACCGCCGGCGCCTACGTCGAGGTGTTCAACGTCTTCAACCGCGCCAACTACGGCGCCTACGAGACGCGGGAGACGAACCCGCAGTACGGGCAGCCGCAGGCGAGCACGAACCTGTCGTTCGCGCCGCGCACGGTGCAGCTCGGATTCCGCATGACGTTCTGAGAGGCAGCCCTGAAGGGCTGCGCGACCGTGACGGCGGCGCCGGTAGCGCAGGCCTTCAGGCCTGCCGATGGGCCGCCGATTCTGCTCCAACGGGAGAACTGCCGTGAAGCGTCTGGCATGGGCGATCGCCGCGGCGTCGGTGTCGGTTCTTTCGGTCGCGGCGCAGCCGCCGCCGCAGGCGCCGGGCAGGGATCCCGCCTGGGCGTTCCCCGCGATCAACGGATCGCTGCCGGCCGAGGAGGCGGCGCCCAAGAGCCTGGCCGGCAGCCCGAAGAAGTACACGCCGGCGGAAATCGACAACCTGTCGAACCCGCCCGACTGGTTTCCCGACGAGCATGCGCCGGCGCCCTCTATCGTGTCGAAAGGGCACGGCGCAGCGCTGGCGTGCGGCTCGTGCCACCTGATGTCGGGCGAGGGACATCCGGAATCCGCCGGCCTCACCGGTTTCACCGCCGCGTACATCCAACAGCAGATGGCCGACTTCAAGAGCGGCGCGCGAAAAGATGCGGCGCGCATGAACGCGATCGCGGCCGACGTCTCCGACCAGGAGTCGCGTCAGGCCGCGGAGTGGTTTGCCGCCTTGAGGCCGACGCGGTGGACGAAAGTCGTCGAAGCCGACGCCGTGCCGGTCACGTTCGTCGGCCAGGGCCGCATGCGGTTCCGGAAACCGGACGGTGGAACCGAACCGATCGGCAACCGCATCATCACGGTGCCCGAGGAGGTCGAGCGGGCACGCAGCCGCGATCCGCATTCGGGCTTCATCGCCTACGTGCCGAAGGGCAGCGTCGCGAAGGGAAAGGCGCTCGTCGAGGGCGACGGAGGCCGGACGATCGCGTGCGGCATCTGCCACGGCGACGCGCTCAAAGGCCTGGGCAACGTCCCGCGGCTCGCCGGCCTTCACCCGATCTACATCGCGCGCCAGCTCTATCTGTTCAAGGACGGCACGCGCAACGGCGTCGATGCGCAGCTGATGAAGAAACCGGTCGCGCATCTCGGAGACGAGGACATTCTGGCGCTGGCGGCGTACCTCGCGTCGCTGGCGCCGTGATCCGGGAGCCGCCATGCTGACGCGCAGAGCATTCGTCAAGACGGGCGCGGGCGCCGCCGCCGGCTTCTTCGTGCAGACGCCGCCCGCGCGCCGCGAAGTCACTCTCGCGCGCCGGCGCATCAAGGTCGTCGACGTCCACGGTCATCTGTCGGTGCCCGAGGTCGGCGACGTCATCAAAGGGACGAAGCTCGCGCCCGCCGGCGGCGGCCGCGGCGGCGGCGGCGATCAGGACGGCGGCCTCGTCCTCGGTCCCGAGCGCATCAAGACGCTCGACGAACAGGGCATCGACGTCCAGGTGCTCAGCGTCAACGCGTTCTGGTACTCGGCCGAACGCGACCTCGCGCGGCAGATCGTCGCCGTCGAGAACGAGCGGCTCGCCGCCTGGTGCGCGGCGCATCGCGATCGGTTCGTCGGGCTCGCGACCGTCTCGCTGCAGTTTCCGGATCTCGCGGCCGAGCAGCTCGAGCACGGGATCAAGACGCTCGGCCTGCGCGGCGCCGCGATCGGCGGCAGCGTCGAGGGCGAGGAGCTCTCGTCGCCGAAATTCGATCCGTTCTGGGCGAAGGCGCAGGAGCTCGGCGCGCTCGTGTTCATGCACCCGCGCAACGCGCCCGGCACGACGCAGAACCAGCGGCTGCGCGGCCGCGGCGGACTCGGCAACACGATCGGCAATCCGCTCGAGACGACGGTCTTTCTGTCGCACCTGATCTTCGACGGCACGCTCGACCGGTTCCCGGGCCTGCGCGTCTGCGCGGCGCATGCCGGCGGCTACCTGCCGTCGTATCTCGGGCGCTCGGAAGCGGCGTGCACGCGCGATCCGCAGAACTGCGCCGTCATGAAGCGCAAGTTCGGCGACTACTTCCGCGATCAGATCCTGGTCGACTCGATGGTGTTTCGCGAGGAAGGGCTGCGGCATCTGGTCGCCGAGATGGGCGCGCGCCAGATCGTCTACGGCACCGACATGCCGTTCCCGTGGCCGGTCGGCGTCGATTTCATCCTGCGCGCGCCGTTCCTGACCGACGCCGACAAGGAAGCGATCCTCGGCGGCACGCTCGTCAGACTGCTGCGTATCGGATCGACGTAAGGCTGTCGATTTCCGGCAGCGGGACGTATCATCGCGTATGCGATCCGTTCATCCCGGAGAGGACCCGATCATGAACATCAAACCTTCGCTCGTCTCGCTCGTCGGCGCGGCTCTCGTGTCGATGTCGGCGGCAGTCGTCGCGCACCACGGCGACGCCGGCCGCTACGAGGACAAGCTGACCACGGTCAAGGGCACGGTCGTCGAGCTGCAGCTGATCAACCCGCATTCGGTCCTCGTCATGGACGTCAAGGGGGACGCCGGGGACGTCGTGCGCTGGCGGGGAGAGGCCGGATCGGCGACGCAGTTGAAAGGCTGGTGCTGGACGAACAACGTCATCAAAGTCGGCGACACCGTCACGATGGTCGGGCGCCGCCTCAAGAACGGTTCGCCGTACATGACGCTCTCGGAGAACTCGCGCGTCTTCGACGCCGGCGGGAAAGAGATCTATCGGGGCAACGACCCCGGCCAGCCGAATCAGCCGGGGCCGTGCGCGCCTGCGCGAAGCGGCGGCCGGTAAATGCGCGGCCATCATCGACTCGCGTGTCTTGTCTTCGTGCTGGCGAGCGCCGCGGCGCTGTCGGCGGATGGACAGCAGCCGGCGGCGCGCCCGCCGCGAGCCTCCGCGCCGAGCTCGAAGACGCCGTCGCCATGGAAGCAGGCGGCGTACGTCAAGGCGTCGAACCCGCGCGCCGGCGCCCAGTTCGGCTTCGCCGTGGCGCTCAGCGCCGACGGGAACACCCTGGCCGTCGGGTCGCAGATGGAAGAGAGCAACGCCACCGGCGTCAACGGCAAACAGGATGATCACTCCAAGTTCGGCGCCGGCGCGGTGTACGTTTACACGCGCGCCGCCGGCGGATGGTCGCAGCAGGCCTACCTCAAGGCCTCGAACACCGATCAGGACGATCAGTTCGGGTTCGCCGTCGCGCTGAGCGCGGACGGCAACACGCTGGCGGTCTCCGCGCCGTACGAAGACAGCGCCGCGACCGGCATCAACGGCAATCAGGCCGACAACTCGATGCCGAACTCGGGCGCCGTCTATGTCTTCAATCGGAGCGGCACCGCGTGGTCGCAGCAGGCCTACATCAAGGCCTCGAACACCGGAGACGCGGAAGAGGGCGATCAGTTCGGCTACTCGATCAGCCTGAGCGGCGACGGCAACCTGCTCGTCGCCGGCGCGATCGGCGAGGACAGCGGCGCGACGACGGTCAACGGCGACGAGAAAGACAATTCGGCGCCCAACGCGGGGGCGGCGTATGTCTTCAGCCGCAGCGGAGGCACGTGGTCGCAGCAGGCGTACCTCAAAGCGGCAAACGCCGGCCGCAACTTCCTCTTCGGCTACTCGGTCGGCGTCAGCGGCGACGGCAGCACCATCGCCGTCGGCTCGTTCGACGAAGCCGGATCGACGCGACAGATCAACGGACCGTACGATCGACGCGCCGGCGGCACCGGCGCGGCGTACGTGTTCGTCCGCAGCGGCGCGAGCTGGACGCAGCAGGCGTACCTGAAAGCGAAGGAAGGCGACCCGCAGGATTCGATGGGCTGCTCGATCGCGATCAGCGACGATGGCAACACGATTGCGACGGGTGCGCTCGACGAGGACACGATGGTCGGCGGCATCAACGTGGTGCAAAGCGGCCACTCGGGCAAGGTCGATGGGCCGGACGACAACTCCTCCGGCGCCGCGTACGTCTTCGCGCGCAGCGGCACGACGTGGACCGAGCAGGCGAATTTCAAAGCCTCCAACGTCGGCAAGGACGACTGGTTCGGCATTCACGTGCACCTGAGCGGCGACGGCAACACGTTCGCGGTGACCGCGCCCAACGAAGACGGCGCCTCGCAGGGCATCAACGGCAAGCAGGACGCCAAAGGCGCCGACGAAGCCGGCGCCGTGTACCTCTTCAACCGGCAGGGCTCGACCTGGTCGCAGCAGGTGTACTTCAAGGGATCGAACACGAGGAAGTTCGACGAGTTCGGCAGCGCCGTCGCGCTCAGCCGCGACGGCCGGACGATGGCCGTCGGCGCGCATTTCGAATCGAGCGGCGCGAAAGGCGTCAACGCGAATCAGCAGGACACGTCGATGTCGCAGGCCGGCGCGGTCTACGTCTTCGTCCGCTGAAAGGGCTCCATGCGCAAGCAGATCTCGATCGCCGCTGCGCTCGTGCTCGTCGTCGTGTCGTTCGTTGCCGCGCGGATGACCTCAGTCCAGGGGCAATCGCGCCAGGACGCTCGGTTCGCCGCCGTGCCGGCTGAAAAGGGCGGACAGGACGTCTTCGGCGCCTACGAAGTCGTTCCCAATTGGCCGAAGCCGATCGCGAGCCTGCCGGGCCACCAGAAGTGGACGTGGGGCGCCGGCCAGAGCGTGTTCGCGGAGAGCCCGAACCGCGTGTTCGTCCTGCAGCGCGGCGAGCTGCCGAACATCGAGCGGCCCAAACAGATCAAGCTGCCGCAGCTCGGCCCGAACATCGAGTTCCCGATCGGGCGGCTGCCGTGGCGCGATGCGACGTCGACGAGCCCGCCCGGCGCGCTCGAGACGCGCGACGGAAAAGTCGGCGACGACTCCGACGTCGGCAAGGCCGGCGAGGACTTCCGCTGGGAGCACTGCATTCTCGTCGTCGACGCGAACGGCAACCTCGTCGAGGACTGGACGCAGTGGGACAAGATGCTGCGCCGGCCGCACGCGGTCTACATCAGCCCGTACGATCCGGAGAAGCGCGTCTGGGTGGTCGACGATTACCGCCATGCCATCTTCATCTTCAGCAACGACGGCAAGCGGCTGCTGCAGACGATCGGCGAGCCGAACGTGCACGCCGCGGACGACAAGCATTTCTACCGGCCGACCTTCATCGCGTGGCTCCCGGGCGGCGCGTTCTTCGTCGCCGACGGCTACGCGAACACGCGCGTCGTGAAGTTCGACAAGGACGGCAAGTACCTGATGGCGTGGGGCGAGAAGGGGACGCCTCCGAACGAGAAGCGGCCCGGCTACTTCAACAACGTCCACGGCATCGCGGTGGATCCGCAGACGCGCCAGGTGTTCGTCAACGATCGGCAGAACCATCGCGTCCAGGTGTTCGACGAGAACGGAAAGTTCCTGCGCGAATGGAGCTTCGGTCCGCCGCCGTCGGACATCCATCTGTTCATCATCACGAGCGATCGCCACCTGTGGGCCGCGGACCGGGGCACGTCGAAGATCCTGAAATACGATCTCGACGGCAACTTCCAGTACGGGTTCGGCACCTGGGGCGATTTCCCCGGCGGCATGTGGGGCGTGCACGGGCTGAGCGTCGATCAGGACGGCAACTTCTACGTCGCGGAAGTCGACAGCGGCCGCGCGCAGAAGTATCGCCCGCGCGCCGGCGCGAACCCCGCGTTCCTGCTCGGCAAGGCGTCGTATCCGGCGTGGGGTCCGCGCACGCACGATTGATTTATTTCCTCTTCTTCTGCTCGGGGCTGAGCGGACTGATCTACCAGGTCGTGTGGGTCCGTCTGTTCGGCAACGTCTTCGGCAACACGATCCAGTCGGCGTCGATCGTCGTCGCGGTGTTCATGCTCGGCCTCGGCGCCGGCAGCTACGCGGCGGGCATCTGGGCGGACCGGCGCTACGCTTGCCGCGGATCGCTCGTGCGCGCGTACGGCTACGTCGAATTGACGGTCGGCGCGCTGGGGCTCGCCGTGTCGGTGCTGCTTCCGCGGCTGGATCGCCTGTCGGCGCTCGTGTCCTCGTATTCGAGGACGCCGTCGGGCTGGTACGTGTTGTCGGCCGGCACCTACGCCGCCCGCATCGCGATCGCCCTCGTCCTGCTCTCGCCGATCGCGCTGCTGATGGGCGGCACGCTGGCGCTGCTGATTCGCCATCTCGTGCGCGACGATCTCGCGATCGGCGGCCGCCGCATCGCGCTGCTGTATGCGGTGAACACCGGCGGCGCCGCGCTTGGATGCTTTCTCACCGACTTCCTGCTGGTGCCCGCCTACGGCCTGCAGGCGACGCAGATCGTCGCGGTCGCCTTCAACATCGTCGCCGGCGCCGGCGCAATAAACATTGCGGATCGCGGATTGCGGACTTCCGGGCGCCGGCAATCCGCAATCCGCAATAAACCCGCAATCCCGAAATCCGCAATCCCCAATCAATCCGCAATCCGCGATCCGCGATCCGCAATGCTCGTGCTCGCCTTGTCCGGCTTCGCCGCGATGGGCATGGAGATCGTGTGGTTCCGGCACTTCACCATTCTGCTGGGACAACTGCGATCGGTCTTCTCGCTGCTCTTGACGGTGATTCTCGTCGGCATCGGCTGCGGCTCGCTCGCGTGGGCGTCAATCGGCCGGCGTGCTGACGGAGAGGGCGGCCGAGGTCCTGCCACGTGGCTGATCGCCGTGCAGGGGCTCTTCGTCGCCGCGACGCTCGCCGGCCTGGCGGCGGCAGACGCGCGGAGCCTCGAGTCCATCGTCGCCGCCGACCCCGCGTTCCTTGCGGCGGCCGGCGGCGCCGCCGGCGCCGCGTCGATCGCCGGCTCCTCGTGGCCGCGAGCGCTGCGGGAGCTGTGGTTCAACGCGCGTCCGATCCTGATCGAGGTCGCGCTCCCCGCCGTGCTCATGGGGTTCGCGTTTCCGCTCGCGAACGCGATCGTCCAGCGGGCCGAGCCGTCGGTGGGGCGCCGCGCCGGCACGCTCTACCTCGCGAACACGTGCGGCGCCGTCTGTGGATCGCTCGCGACGGGCTTCGTCCTTCTGCCGGCGCTTGGCATTCAGGCGAGCGCGACGGTGCTCATGATCGTCGCGACCGCCGCGATCGTCCCGCTGATGACCGTCGCGACGCCACACCTCGCCTCGTTGCTCGTCGCGGGCGCCGCCCTCGCGATGTGGCTGCGCCTTCCATCCGACTACGTCAACATGCGTGCGCTGCGGCCCGCAGACGGCGAGCGTGTGCTCGCCGTCAGCGAAGGCTTGAACGAGATCATCGCGATCACCGAGACGGCCGGGCAAGGGCGGCGGCTGCTGACCAACGGCCACCCGATGTCGGCGACGACGATGCTGAGCCAGCGCTACATGCGGGCGCTCGCGCACGTGCCGTTGCTGTCGATGGATCGGCCGCAGACGGTCCTCGTGATCGGGTTCGGCGTCGGCAACACGACGCATGCCGCGACGCTGCATCCGTCGGTGACGCGCGTCGAGGTGGCCGATCTGTCGCGCGACGTGCTGGCGCACGCCGACTACTTCAGCGACGTCAACGGCCGCGTCCTCGCGGATCCGCGTGTCGCGGTGTACGTCAACGACGGACGCCATCACCTGCAGATGCGGCCGCCGGCGTCGTACGATCTCGTCACGCTCGAGCCGCCGCCGATCGGATATGCCGGGATGGCGGCGCTGTACTCGAGGGAGTTCTACGCGCTCGCGCGCAGCCGGCTCCGCGCGAACGGGTTCATGAGCCAGTGGCTGCCCGCGTATCAGGTGCCGGCCGACACCACGCTCGCGATGGTCCGCGCGTTCGTCGATGTGTTTCCGAACGCGGTGCTGCTCTCGGGCGCCGAGGCCGATCTGCTGCTCGTCGGATCGAACCGGCCGCGGGTCGAGATCGATCCCGACCAGACGGCGGCAGCGCTCGCGCACGCGCCGGAGGTACGGCGCGATCTGGAGAAGGTCGATCTCGGCACGGTGCGGGAGATGGCCGGGATGTTCGTCGGCGCGTCACAGCGGCTCGCGTCGGCGACGCGCGGGACCGATCCCGTCACCGACGATCGGCCGATTCAGGAGTACGGCGTCAGATCGCTCTTGAATCTTGGCGACGCGGTGCCGCCATCGCTCGTCGACATGAGCGAGGTTGCCGCGTGGTGTCCGCGCTGTTTCTCGGGCGATCGGCCGGCGTCGGCCGTCGAGGGACTGGACCTGTACCTTGCGCTGCTGCGGCTCGCCTATGCCGCCTCGCCTGCGGAGATGGCGCGCGTCCGCCGGCTGGCCGCACGCGAGCCGCGGACGATCGCCGGCAGCCGGTACCTCGGGGCGATCGTTCCCGAGTCCGCGGATCTCCACAACGCGCTCGGCATCGCGTTCGCGGAGCAGGACGACATCGAGCAGGCGGTCGCGGAATTCCGGGAAGCGGCGCGGCTGGCGCCCGATTCGGCGAGCACGCACTGGCATCTCGGCGCTGCGCTGGCGAGGGAAGGCGCGCGCGACGAAGCGATCGCGCATCTGCGCCGCGCCGTCGCGCTCAATCCCGCCAACGCCGACGCGCGGCACGATCTCGACGTGGTGCTCGCGTCGATGCGCGCGAGAGAACCGCGCCGCCCATGACGCGGCCCGGTCGTCGGCGTGAGGTCCGGCGCGACGCGCCTTGACCGCACGTTCCCGCGTCAATAGACTCCGCCGCACACCGTTTTCGGGGGCCACCATGGTGACGACTGTCCCGGTCGCGCAGCCACCGCGCACGCTCACGCGGAATCAGATTCGCGGCTTCTGGGCGGCATGGGGCGGCTGGGCGCTCGACGGCATGGACGCCTCGATTTACGCGGTCGTGCTCGTTCCCGCGCTCACCGACCTGCTGCCGCGATCGGGCATCGCGGCGACGCCGGCCAACGTCGGGTACTACGGCAGCGTCCTGCTCGCGCTCTTCCTCTTCGGGTGGGGCCTCTCGATGATCTGGGGACCGATCGCCGATCGCTTCGGCCGCGTCCGCGCCCTCATGCTGACGATCATCTGCTACTCGCTGTTCACGTTTCTCTGCGCGCTCGTGACCAGCATCTGGCAGCTCGCCGCGCTGCGCGTGCTGTGCGGCATCGGCATCGGCGGCGAGCAGCCGATCGGCGGCACCTTCGTCGCCGAGGAATGGCCCGAGGATCGCCGCAAGATGGGCGCCGGCTACATGCACACCGGCTACTACTTCGGATTCTTCCTCGCGGCGCTCGCGAATTATTTCATCGGCGCGAATTTCGGCTGGCGGTGGATGTTCGCGCTCGGCGGCGCGCCGGCGCTGCTCGTCTGGTGGATTCGGCGAGGCGTCCGCGAGTCGGCGGCGTGGCAGCAGACGCTCGGCGGCGCCGAGCAGTGCCCGACGATGAAAGACGCGTTCCTGACGCTGTTCTCGCGCGCGTACCGCCGCAGGACGATCGTGAATTCGCTGCTGTTCCTCGTGTCGATCATCGGCCTGTGGGCGGGATCGATCTACGTGCCGGCCGCCGTCACGCAGATCGCGGTCCGGCAGCGTCGATCGGCGGCCGATGCGGCGCGGCTCGCGTCCTACGGCATCGGACTGCTGTCGGTCGGGACGATCATCGGCTGCGTGCTGCTGCCGATCGTCGCGGAGCGGCTCGGCCGCCGTGCGGGCATGGCGCTCTATTTCACACTCATGGGCGCCAGCATCGTCGTCGCGTTCGGGTACGTGTTCTACATCACGCCGGATGCGCTGCCCGCGTTCTTCGCGATGGTGTTCCTGCTCGGGCTCGGCGGCGCGAACTTCGCGATGTACACGCTCTGGATTCCGGAGCAGTACACGACCGATTGCCGCGGCAGCGCGATCGGCTTCACGAGCTCGATCGGCCGGTTCGCCGGATGCGCGATGGTGTTTCTCGTCGGCGCCGGCATCACCTATTTCAGGACGCTCGGCATTCCTGTCGCGCTCACGGCGGCGGCATTCGTCGTTGGATTGCTGCTCTTGCCGCTCGGCGAGGAAACGCGGGGAAAGGCGCTTCCGGTGTGACCATGCTGCGAAATTCCGTGCTGTTCGCCGCTCTCGTTGCAGCCTCGGTATGGATCGCGGCCAGCCGATGGCCGTCGGCCGAGCAGCGCAGCGGCGCTGCGCCGACGCGCGTCGCCGCAGTGCCCACGGAGAAGGGTGGGCAGGATATCTACGGCGCGTACGAGCCGGTTGCCGGCTGGCCGAAGGATCTCGCCGCGCAGCCCGGCCACGACGCGTGGACGTTCGGCGCCGGCCAGAGCGTCTTCGCGGAGAGCCCGAACCGGATCTTCGTGCTGCAGCGCGGCGAGCTGCCCAACATCAAGGCGCCGGCGACGAAGAAGCTCGGCGACGCGCCGAGCATTTTCTTTCCCATCGGCCGTCTGCCGTGGCGCGACGCGACGGTCTCGAGCCCGCCCGGCAACGGCGGCACCGGGCAGCCGGCCGAAGGCGGCGTCGAAGCGTGGGAGCGCGCGGGCAACAAGATGGGCGTCGACGCCCGGTGGGAACACTGCATCATGATCTTCGACGCGGCCGGCAATCTCGTCGACGCGTGGACGCAATACGACAAGGTCCTGCAGCGGCCGCATTTCGTGGCGATCAGCCCGTACGACGCGGAGAAGCACGTGTGGGTCGTCGACGATCACAAGCACGTCATCCACGAGTTCACCAACGACGGCACGCGCGAAGTCCGGACCATCGGCACGTACGGCGAGCCCGGCGCCGACGACAGGCACTTCAACCGGCCGACCTTCATCGACTGGTTCCCCGACGGCAGCTTCGTCGTGGCCGACGGCTACAACGGCACGCGCGTCGTGAAGTTCGACGCGCACGGGAAGTACGTGAAGGCGTGGGGCCAGAAGGGCACTCCGCCGAACGAGACGCGTCCGGCGTACTTCAACAACGTCCACGGCATCGCCGTCGACCCGCGCACGCGCCGCGTCTTCGTCAACGATCGCGGCAACCATCGCGCGCAGGTCTTCGACGAGAACGGCACGTTTCTGAACGAATGGCGATTCGGCGGCAACCCGTCGGACGTTCATCTGTTCCACATCATGAGCGACGGCTACCTGTGGGCTGCGGATCGCGGCACGAACCGGATCCTGAAGTACGACCTGGACGGCAATTTCATGTACTCGTGGGGCACGTGGGGCCCGCACCCGGGCGGCATGTGGGGCGTCCACGGGATGAGCGTCGACACCGACGGCAATTTCTACGTCGCCGAAGTCGACAACGGCGGCGTGCAGAAGTACCGGCCGCGCCCGGGCGCGAACCCGGCGTTCCTGGTCGGCAAACCCGTTCGGTCGGCGTGGAAATGACCTGGTCCGCCGAAGCGCCGCGAGCGCGAACACCGGCGGCGCGGCGGCGGATCCAACCATTGGTAGGACCTTCACAATCATCCGCCGGACCGGCGTTTCGCGCGCTTATCCCGTTGACTCGCCGCAACGAGCTACGCTAGTTTCCGCCCTGCACAATCCGCGTCCACGTCGCGTCGCACCCTGACCTGGAGGACACCATGATCTCGGGCCTCGTCAGATGGTTGGTGATCGTCGGCGTTTCCCTCGCGCTGCCCTCCCTCGCGTCTGCCCAGGAAGCCGTGCTGAGCGGCACCGTCACCGATTCGACCAACGCCGTGCTGCCGGGCGTCGTCATTCGAGCCGTGCACGAGGCCTCGGGCAACAGCTTCGACGCCGTGACCGATCAGCGCGGCGGCTATCGCCTGTCGGTCCGCATCGGCACGTACAGAATTTCCGCCGAGCTCTCCGGCTTCGGCAGCGTGACGCGGACGGGCGTGGAGCTGCTCGTCGGCCAATCGGCGGTGATCAATCTGCAGATGGCGCCGGGCAGCGTCACCGAGGCGGTGACGGTCACCGGACAAGCGCCGCTGCTCGACACGACGACGTCGAGCCTGGGCGGCAACGTCGATCCGCGCCAGGTCCAGGAGCTGCCGGTGAACGGGCGCAACTGGATTGCGCTGTCGCTCCTGGCGCCGGGCAGCCGGACGAACCCGAGCGCCACCGGCACGGCGGCGCAAACGCCGCTGCCGGACAGAAACGGCGGCGAGGCGCGCGAGTTCCAGCTCAATATCGACGGCCAGCAGGTGTCGGCGGACATCGGCGTCGGCGGTCAGCCGAAGTACAGCCAGGATTCGATCGCGGAGTTCCAGTTCATCTCGAACCGGTTCGACGCGACGATGGGCCGGTCGACGGGCGTGCAGGTGAACGCCGTGACGAAGTCCGGCACCAACCAGCTGTCGGGTCTCGTCAGGGGCAATTTCCGGAACAGCCGCTTCAACGCCGAGAATCCCGTGCTGAATCGCGTCGAGCCGGTCGACAACCAGCAGCTCAGCACCGTGATCGGCGGCCCGCTCGTGAAGGACAAGCTGCACTACTTCGGCAACTTCGAATACGAGCGCGAGCCGCGGACCTTCATCTTCAATACGCCGTACCCGTCGTTCAACATCGACCTGGCCGGCACCGACACGCAGAAGAAGGGCGGCGGCCGCCTCGATTATCAGCTGTCGTCGAAGGCGCGGATCATGGGCAAGTTCTCGAGGGCCGTGCTGTTCCAGCCCGTCGTGCCCGCCAATCTGCAAAGCTCGCCGGCGGCCACCGGCACCAACCGCGAATACAACGACGAAGGCCTCGTGCAGGTCTCGACGGTCCTGAGCAACCGCGCGCTGAACGAAATCCGAGTCGGCGAGGCGATCTTCGGGCTCTCGAACCAGAATCTCACCACGTGGTCGAACCACTGGCAGAAGGCCGACGGCATCACGACCGGATCGCCGCGGATCACGTTCACCAACTTCGCGATTGCCGGCAACCAGTTCTATCCGCGCCACCAGGATCAATGGGTGTGGAACGTGCGCGACGACTTCACGTACTCGTACGACGCGCGCGGCCGCCACGACCTGAAAGTCGGCGGCGAGTTCCTGCACCGTCACCAGATCCAGGACAACTGCCGGCAGTGCATGGGCACGATCGACGCGCGGGGCGGACCGACGCCCGCCAATCTCGAGGCGCTGTTCCCGGATCCGTTCAACGTCGATACGTGGAACCTCGCGGCGATCTCCGGGATCACGCGGAGCTACAGCATCGGTGTCGGCGACTTCAACGTCCATCTCTACTCGAAGAAGCTCGCGAGCTGGGTGCAGGACGACTGGCAGGTGAACAGCCGCCTCACGCTGAATCTCGGCGTGCGCTACGACCTCGAGATGGGCGTCTTCGCGAACGACGTCACCGTGCTGCCGTTCCAGCAGGCGGGCCGCCCCAACGACACGAAGAACGTCCAGCCGCGCTCGGGCTTTGCGTACCGGCTGACGGAGCGGACGGTGCTGCGCGGCGGCGCGGGGTTGTACTACGGCGACGCGATCGGCGCCGATCAGTCGTTTGCGACGGGCAACGCGCAGCTGGTCGTCATCAACTACCCGAACGACGGACGTCCCGACTTCGCCGCGAACCCGACCAACGGCCAGCCGCTCCCGACCTACGCCCAGGCGATCCAGCGGTTCTGCTACGCGAACAACAACGCGCCGGGCTGTCTCATTCGCGATCTGCAGGAGTTCGTCGGCCCGGAGCAGTACGTGCATCTGCCGCGCACGTTTCAGACGTCGATCGGGTTCCAGCGGCAGTTCGGCGACACGATGGCCGTCGAGGCCGATTACGTGTACAGCAAGGGGACGCACGAAAAGGACGTCGTCGACAACATCAACCTGACGTTCAATCCGGCAACGGGCGCCAACCTGCCATTTGCGACTCGAGCCAACCGTCCGTATCCGGACTGGGGCATCGTCTCGATGAACGCGCACCTCGGCCGGTCCGCCTATCACGCGCTCCAAACCGGTTTTCAGAAGCGGTTCAGCCAGCACTGGCAGGCGTCGGCGACCTACACGTTGTCGGGCCTCTGGAACGCGGACACGAAGCCGTTCAGCGGCCTCACGCAGACCGACTTCCCGACCGCGCCCGATCTCGGCGGGGAATGGAGCTTCTCGGCCGACGACCAGCGCCATCGCGCCGTGTTCAACGGCATCTGGCAGGTGGCGCACGGATTCCAGGTGAGCGGACTCCATTACCTCGGCGCCGGCATCCGTCAGGCGAACAGCTACGGCGGCGACCTGCGCCTGACCGGCGCCACCTTCAGCGCGAGGCTGCGTCCCGACGGCACGATCGTGCCGCGCAATTCGCTGATCGCGCCGCCGCAGAACCGGACCGATCTGCGGCTGCAGCAGCGGATTCCGCTGCGCGGCCGCGCCTCGATCGACGGCATCGCCGAGGTGTTCAACATCTTCAACCGGCCGAACTGGGGAATCGGGATCCAGGAGAATCAGACGACGCAGTACCTGCAGCATATTTCGGCGCAGACGCGCACGATGCAGTTCGGGTTCCGGATCACGTACTGAGCCGACCGACATGACGCGCCGCTTCAACCGTCGGCGTGCGATCGAGTGGGCGCTGGCGTCCGCGGGCGCGCCGGCGCTCGCCCGGATGTTCGGCGTCTCGGCGCGTGCGCAGGATGCCGGCCGCGGCGTCGGGACGCCGGGTGTCATCGGCGGACGGAACGAGCAGGTGCTGTTCCCGGGGAAAGGATTGCCGGGCGGCGGTCAGCTCGAGATCCGGCTGGTCCAGTCGATGTACACGAGCGACGCCGACGAGCTCGAGGTCGCCCAGCGCGCGCGGCCGTACGATCCCGACTCGTGGCACACCGAGTGGATGCGCGTCGGGGAGAAGAACGAAAAGATCGCCGACCTGTACGCGGCGCAGGGATTCAAGGTGAGCGCCAGCGAGCACTACCGCCGCGCGCAGGACTTCTACGGCAACGCCGCGTGGCCGCTGCCCGACACCGATGCGCGCATGCTTCCCGCGTACAGGAGGATGCGCGAGATGTTCGACAAGGCCGGACGCATGGTGCGTCCGCCGTTCGAGCCCATCGTCGTCACGTTCGAGGGACAGGAGCTCGAGGGGTACTTCCGGAAACCGGGCGGCGCCGGCGGGCGGAAGTTTCCGACGGTGATTGCCTTCCAGGGCGCCGACACGATGGCCGAGAACACGATCGCCGGCGCCGCCGGATCGTTCGTCGCGCGCGGCATGGCGTACGTGGCGCTCGACTTTCCCGGACAGGGCGGCGCGCTTCGGCTGCACGATCGACATCTGCCGGCCGACACCGAGCGCGTGCTCGCGGCGATCATCGATTACCTGCAGACGCGTCCCGACGTCGATGCGACGCGGGTCGGCGTCCACGGCATCAGCATGGGCGGGTGGGGAGCGCCGCGGGCGGCGAGCGGCGAGCCGCGGATCAAGGCCGTGTGCGTCGCGGCCGGATCGTTCGACCTCGGCGCCGATCTGTTCGACTACTACCCGCCGATTCAGGATCGCGTTCGGTGGATCATCGGCGCGCGCGATCTGGCCGACGCGAGAAAGAAACTGCGCGACTACACGCTCGCCGGGCGAGCCGACCGGATCGAGTGCGCGCTGCTCGTCGGGTACGGCGCCGACGATCGGATCATGGATCCGCAGGGCGCGTATCGCCTCTATCAGGCGGCGGTGAACGCCAAGCGCGACATGCTCGCGGGCCTCGGCCATCCGCAGCACAACGTGCGAGCGGGCGGCCCGCGCGGCGAGCGGGCCGCGTCGCTGCAGGACTGGATGATGAAGGCGCTGAAAGCGGACACCGACGGCGGCGGAACCGCGTAGCTACCTCCGGCGCGTGCCCGTCGTCACACCGAGGCCTGCTGCAGCACCTGTCCGACGATCGCTCTGAACTCGTCCAGGGTCAGCAGGTCCTTCTTCTCGAACGATTTCGCTTTCACCAGCTTCAGCATCGCCAGGCGCTCCTCGTCGGTCGCGGTGACGCCGAGCTTCTCGCACCATTCTTCGATCGACGGCGGACCGCTGTTCTTGCCGAGGACGATCGAGACCGGCTTCTGCCCGACGAGGTCCGCGGCGAACGGTACGTACTCGAGCGGATGCTGCTGGCGCGCGAGGCGAACCCAGCCGGCGATGATGCCGGATTCCACTTCGTACAGCTTGTCGCCGACGATCGGTCGGTTCGGCGGCACGGACACGCGCGCGAGAGCGAGGACGGCGCGCGAGACCTCGCAGAACTTCTCCGTACGGATGCCGAGATCCTGTCCATAGAGACACCGAAGCGAGAGGACGACATCCTCCATCGGCACGTTGCCCGCGCGCTCGCCGAGTCCGGTGACGGTGGTGTGCGCCACCGACGCGCCGGCGGCGAGCGCGCGATCGTGTTCGCGACGCCGAGGCCGAAGTCCTGGTGGCAATGAATCTCCACCGGCTTGTGAAGGCGATCGATCACCTTCCTCACCGCGTGCGCCACAGCGTCCGGCGTGCACCCGCCGACGGTATCCGCCATCGTCAGCGCGTCCATGTGCCCGTCGGTCGCCACCTGCTCGACGATGTCGAGGAAGCGATCGAGCTCCGTGCGCGTCGCGTCGATGGTGAAGAAGACCGTGTAGAGGCCGGCCGCCTTCGCCGCGAGCGTCGTGTCGATCGACGCCTTCATCGCGCGGTCCACCGTCCAGCCGTAGGCGTTCCTGATCATGTGATCGCTGGCGGGGATCTCGATGACGACGCCGCTGACGCCGCACGCCTTCACGACCTTGATCTCGTCGGGGATGCAGCGCGCGAACGCGAACACCTCCGCCTTCAGGCCGAGCGCGGCGATGTCCTCGATCGCGCCGCGATCCTGATCGGAGACCGCGGGCATGCCGGCCTCGATGCGGTGCACGCCCAGCGCATCGAGCTGCCGCGCGATCGCGACCTTCTCCTCGCGGCGGAAGACGACGGCAGTCTGCTGCTCGCCGTCACGCAGCGTCACGTCGTGAATCTTGATGCCGGCGGCGAAGCGATCGTGCCTGCGCACCTCCGGGAGGTAGCACCACGGGCTGACGAACCACTTGTCGCTTTTCCAGGGCTCCGGCATGTGACGCCTCCGAGCGCGTGCGGACGAGGGGTGGCGGCCGGGGCGGATGATACTATTCACGCGTCCGGATGTCGAAGATACGATTCAAGTTAAACGGCAAACCGGTCGACGCGCCGTACGAGCCCGGTATGCACCTCCTCGACGTGCTGCGCGAAGAGCTCGGCGTGCTGTCGCCGAAGAACGGCTGCGCCCCCGAAGGCACGTGCGGCTGCTGCCTCGTGATGATCGACGGCCATCCGGCGCTGTCGTGCCTGCGCAAGCCGGAACGGATGGACGGCAGCGACGTGGTCACGGTCGAGGGATTGTCGGACGAGATGCGCCGCTCGATCGGCGAGGCGTTCGTGCTCGAAGGCGGCGTGCAGTGCGGCTTCTGCATCCCGGGCATCGTCGTTCGCGCCGCATCGCTCATCGAGCAGGGCCGCACGGCCGATCGCCGCGCCGTGGCCAAGGCGCTCGACGGGCATCTGTGCCGGTGCACCGGCTACGGGCGCATCATCGACGCGATTCAGACCGCCGGCGAGGCGCACGCCAACGGCGGGCGTCTGCCGCGCAGCGAGCCGCGGCGCCATCTGTTCTTCGGCGAAGCGTTCGGGCTGGGCCGCAACCCGGCGTTCGCGAACACGCGCGGCATCGGACAATCGCTGCCTCGCCTGGGCGGATTCGAGCAGGCGCTCGGCGAAACGCCGTTCGTCGACGACATGCGTGCGCCCGGCATGCTGCACGGCGCGATGGTGCTGACCGATCATCCTCGCGCGCGAGTGGTGAGGATCCACACCGACGGCGCCGCGGCGATGCCGGGCGTCGTGCGGGTGTTCACCGCGGCCGACGTCCCGGGCTCGCGCGCAACGGGCCTCAACGATCCGGACCAGCCGGTGTTCGTGGCCGAGGGCGAGGTGACCTGCTGCGTCGCCGACTTTCTCGCGATGGTGGTGGCGGACACCGCCTTTCACGCGCAGCAGGCCGCGGCACGGGTGCGCGTCGAGTACGACGTGCTCGAACCGCTCACCGATCCGTTCGCGGCGCTGGCGCCCGGCGCGCCGCTGGTGCATTCGCCCGACACGTTCGCGCCGCGGGCGTCCAACGTCCTGCAGCCCGTCACCGCGTTCGCGCGGGGCGACGTCGACGCGGCGCTCGCGGCCGCGGCGCACGTGATCGACGCGACGTTTCGCACGCAGCCGATCGACATCGCGTTCCTCGAGCCCGAAGCGTGCCTCGTGCTGCCGCAGGGCGACGGCGTCAAGGTCCACACGCAGAGCCAGGGATCGGTGCACGACCACGCGCAGATCGCGCGCATCCTGAATCTCGATCCGCGCGACGTCGAGATTGCGCTGGCGCCGAGCGGCGGCGCATTCGGCGCGAAAGAGGAGCTGTCGATTCAGGGCCAGACGGCCGTCGCGGCGCACCTGCTCCGGCGGCCGGTGAAGACCGTGCTCACGCGCCCGCAGTCGACGCAGCATCACGTCAAGCGCCACGCGATGACGATCGCGCTGACCGTCGGCGCCGACGCGGACGGACGCCTGCTCGCGGTGCGGTCGCGGATCGTGGCCGACGCCGGCGGCTACCACACGACGAGCGCCAAGTGCGCGCTCCGCGCCGCGTGCCACTCGTGCGGCGCGTACCGCGTGCCAGCCGTCGACGTCGAAGCCAAGGCCGTCTACACCAACAACCCGAACGCCGGCGCCATGCGCGGGTTCGGCAGCAACCAGGCGCAGTTCGCCATGGAAGGCGTGATGGACCTCCTGGCCGAGCGCGTCGGCGTCGACGGCTGGGATATTCGCGAGCGGAACATCCTGATCCCCGGCGACGCGTTTGCGACCGGACAGATCATGCGCGAGAGCGTCCGCGGCATCCGCGAGACGCTCGACGCCGTTCGGGACGTCTACAAGCGTGCGAAGTACAAGGGCATCGGATGCGGGATCAAGAGCACCGGCCTCGGCAACGGCACGATCGAGGGCGGCTACATCCGGCTGCGCGTCGCCGACGGCGCGGCGCGCGGCGCGCGCCTCGAGATCTTCAACGGGTACACGGAAATGGGCCAGGGCGTCTACACCGCGACCATGCAGGCGGTGTGCGAGGAGACCGGTCTTCCCCCCGAGATCATGAGCGTCCACTGGGACAAGGATCTCGGCGAGAAGTGCGGCGAGACGTGGGCGTCGCGCGCGACGACGCTCAGCTGCGCCGCCGCGCAGCGGGCGGCGCGCAAGCTCGCGGCCGATTTGAAGACCCGTTGTCTCGATGAGCTCGTCGGCCGCGAGTACTACGACGAGTGCGTGTACAACTTCACGACCCGTCCCGGGACGCCCGAGGCGGTGCTCAATCCGACGACGCACCTGACCTTCAGCTACGCGACGCAGGTCGTCCTGCTCGACGACGAGGGCATCGTCCGGCGCGTCGTCGTCGCCAACGACGTCGGCCGCGCGATCAACCCGCGGCTGTGCGCCGAGCAGATGGAAGGCGGCGTCCACATGGGCCTCGGGTACGCGCTGTCGGAGAACTTCACGTCGACAAACGGGCGCCCCGATTCGCTGCTGCTGCGCGATCTCGGCATCGTGCGCGCGCGGCACATGCCCGAGGTGGACGTCATCCTCGTCGAAGTCCCCGACGAAGTCGGCGGGTACGGCGCGAAAGGCGTCGGCGAAATCGGGTGCGTGGCGACGGCCAGCGCGGTCGCCGGCGCGCTCCAGTCGTACGACGGCATCAGGCGGTTCACGCTGCCGATGGACGACGCGCCCGCCGCCGCGCCGTCGGTTCCGAAAGGCCGGGCCTAGAACCGGCCTGGAACGGTGTATATTTCGCCTGCCTTCGGGAGGGACCTGACCCCCATGACGAAAGTCGCCGACCGCGCCTCCGGAATGGATACCAGCTTCATCGGGCAGCCGCACGAGTGGGATCCGCGGCGCGTGTACAGCCAGACCGGCGCCGACTGGCAGCACCGCGTCGACTTCGATCGGCTGCGGCGGGAACGGCTCGACCGGCTGCGCGCGCAGATGAAGGCGGACGATCTCGGCGCGCTGGTGCTCTTCGCCGGCGCCAACATCCGCTACGCGACCGCGTCGTACCAGGGCAACTGGAAATACAACATCAACATCCGCTACGCCGTCGTGCCCGCGGAAGGCGAGCCGATTCTCTTCGAGACCGCCGGCTCCGATCTGCAGTGCGCGAAGATCGATCTGCCCTGGATGGAGGATCGCATCCGTCCGGCGATCACGTGGCAGTGGGCCGAAGGCGCCGTCCCGTACATGGCGGGACGCATGGCGGAGAGCGTCGTCGACGCGCTGAAAGAGTGCGGCGCGCAGAAGGAGCGCATCGGCATCGACAACCTCGACATGCCGGCGCTCGAGGCGTTCAACCAGACGGGCCTGAAGATCGTCAACGGCTGGCCGACGGTGTCGAAGGCGCGGACGGTGAAGACGCGCGACGAGATCGAGCTGCTCAAGCAGGCGTCGAGCATCGGCGACGCCGCGATGTGGAAGATCAAGTACGAGTGGCTGAAGCCGGGCGTGCGCGAGCGCGAGATCGAAGCCAAGGTGCACGAGTTCATGCTCGAGCGCGGCTGCGAGATCATCTACGACATCATCGTCGCCTCGGGCGGCAACACGAGCCCGTACCGCCGGTGGGCGACGGACAAGCTGATTCGCCAGGGCGATCTCGTCATCGTCGACATCAACGCCGTCGGGCCGTCCGGGTACTTCATCGACTTCGTGCGCTGCTTCAAGTGCGGCGGCGCCCAGGGGATGAAGATGACGCCGAAGGAGATCGATCTGTACCGCGAGGTCTACGACTCGATGTACGCCGGCCTCGACAAGCTGCGCCCGGGCAATACGACGGCCGACGTCGCCGAGGCCTTTCCGCCGTACGACGATGACAAGTACGGAACGGTGACGCTGCAGCAGTTCGCGCACAGCATCGGCATCACGCTCTACGAGGGGATGTGGATCTCGCGCGCGTACTCGCTCAAGTACCCGGCCGAGATCAAAGAGAACATGTACTTCGCCATCGAGACGTTCGCAGGCCATCCCGGCCTCGAGCAGACGTGCCGCCTGGAGGAAAACGTCCTCGTGACCGCGAAGGGCCCGGTCGTCTTCACCGGCATGGAGCACATCGCGGAGGCGATGCGCTGACTGCTGAAACCTGGGATTCACGATGCTGGTCGCGGTCGCTGATTCGGTGTTTCCGAACCTCGATCCCGCGCGTGCGGTCGTCGGCGCCATCGGCGCGACGCTCGAGCTCGCGGCCGAGCCGACACCCGAGGCGATCCTCCGGGTCGCTGCCGATGCCGACGCGCTGCTGGTCACCTACGCCAGGATCACGGGCGACATGATCGCGGCGATGACGCGCTGCCGCATCATCTCGCGGTTCGGCATCGGCGTCGACAACGTCGACATTCCGGCGGCGACGCGCGCCGGCATCGTCGTCACGAGAGTCCCCGATTACTGCATCGACGAGGTATCCGACCACGCGATGGCGCTGCTGCTGGCGCTGGCGCGCAAGATTCCGCTCGCCAACGCGCAGGTGCACGCGGGGCGCTGGGAGATGCCGGCCGTCGTGCCGATCCACCGGCTGCGCGGCAGGGTCCTCGGCCTTGCGGGCTTCGGCAGGATCCCGCAGCTCGTCGCGCCCAAGGCGCAGGCGTTCGGGCTCCGCGTCGTCGCCTGCGATCCGTACGTCGGCCCCGACGTCTTCGCGCGCGCCGGCGTCGATCCGGTCGACTTCGAGGAGCTGCTGAGGGTATCGGACTTCATCTCGATCCACACACCGCTCGTACCGGAAACCCACGGGTTGTTCGGCGCCGAGGCGTTCCGCCGGATGAAACCGACCGCCTGCATCATCAATACGGCTCGCGGACCGATCGTCGACGAGGCCGCGCTCGCACGGGCGCTCGACGCGGGCCGGCCCGCCGGCGCCGCGCTCGACGTCCTGCCGACGGAGCCGCCGGCGGGTTCCCCGCTCTTCGGCCGTCCGAACGTGATCATCACGCCGCACATCAGCTTCTATTCCGAAGAGTCGCTCGTCGAGCTGCAGACCAAGGCCGCGCAGGAAGTGGTGGCGGTTCTCACGGGACGGGCGCCCCGCAACGTGGTCAACCCCGACGTGCTGCTCCGCACGATCTAATCCGCGATGAAAGCGATGGTCCTCCGCGCGCCGAGGAATCTGGTCGCGGACGACGTCGCGCGTCCGACGGCGGACGCCGCAGGCGACGTCCTCGTTCGGGTGACGCACAGCGGCATCTGCGGCACTGACTTCAAGATCTACAGCGGCGCCATCCCGGTCAGCTACCCGCGGATCATGGGCCACGAGATCGCGGGCGAAGTGGCGGCGGCCGTCGACGGCGCGTTCCGCGCCGGCGATCGCGTCATCGTCGATCCGGAGCTGTACTGCGGCGCCTGCTTCCATTGCCGCAGCGGGCAGACGCATCTGTGCCCGGACGGCCGTCTCCTCGGCCGCGACGTGAACGGTGGATTCGCCGAATACGTCGCCGCGCCGCGCAGCCACGTGTACCGCCTGCCGGACGGGATGGAGAATCGAACCGCGCCGCTCGTGCAGGTGTTGACGACGTGCGTGCACGCGCAGCGCCGCGTGACGATGTTTCCGGGCGAATCGGTCGTCGTCTACGGGCTCGGCGTCACCGGTCAGCTGCACGTGCAGCTGGCGAAGGCGCGAGGCGCGTCGCCGGTCATCGGCGTGACGCGCAGCGCCGGGAAGCGCGCGCTGGCCGAGACGCTCGGCGCGGACCTCGCCATCGCGGGTGACGGCGACGCGGTCGCGAGCGTGCGCGACGCCACCGGCGGCCTCGGCGCCGACGTCGTCATCGAGACGACGGGCGTGATGGCGTCCGTTGCAGCGTCGATCGCGATGGCGCGCGCCGGCGGCCGGCTGCTGCTCTTCGGCATCATCACGGCGAAGGAGGGCGCGCTGCCGTTCTACGATCTCTATTTCAAGGAGCTGACGCTCGCCGGCGCCCGCGTCGCGAAGAGCGAAGACTACCCGGACTCGCTCGGCCTCGTCGAGAAAGGGCTCGTCCGGCTCGAGCCGCTCATCAGCGACGTCCTGCCGCTCCAGCAGCTGACGCAGGCGATCGCGATGCTCGACTCGGACGGGGCCTACCGGATGAAGATCATCATGCAGCATTGAAGGAGGGAGAGCCATGATCAGACCCATCGTGTGCGCGGCCGCGTTCGCGTGTTCGACGGCGGCCGCCCTCGCGCAGTCTCCGGCGTCGCTCGCCAAGGCCGCGCTGCCGCCCGACGCGGCGAAGCGGACGCTGGTGAAGGCGCAGATCAACGCCGATACCGCGCGCGCGATCGTCGACGCGTGCGTCGAGTACTCGAAGGCGAACACCCAGACCGTCGCGATCTTCGTGCTCGCGCCGAACGGCGACATCGTCGACGCGCACACGATGGACGGTGTCCTGCCGATCGGCGTCGAGACGGGCCTGCTGAAAGCGAAGACGGTGCTGTACGCGCGCTCGTCGTCGCGCGCCGTGGCCGAGCGGTTCAACACCGTCGACGGCCGCGTGATTCGCCTGGATCTCGGCAAGGCCTCGGGGCTGGCGTACTACTTCGTCGGCGGCGGGCTGCCGATCGTCGTCGAGGATCAGCTGATTGGCGCCGTCGGCGTGGGCGGCGGCAACGCGGACGAACAGTGCGCGTACACGGCGCTGACGAAGGTGCTCGGCCCGCAGCCGCCGCTGCCGCCTGCGGCGACGCCGACGCAGGGCCGCGGCAGAGGGGGCCAGCACCACTGACCTACTTCATCACGCAGACCCTCAACGGACTGTTCTCGGCCGCGCTGCTCTTTCTGATCGCCAGCGGTCTGACGATGGTGTTCGGCGTGATGCGGATCGTCAACATCGCGCACGGCTCGTTCGCCATGCTCGGCGCGTACGTCGCGTCGCGGATCGCGCTGCGCACGCACAGTCTGATCGCCGCTGCCGTGGCGGCGGCCGGCGCGGTCGCCCTCATCGGTCTCGCCGTCGAGCGCCTGTTCCTGCGCCGCCTTGCGTCCCGGCCGCTCGCGCAGATGATGATGACGATGGGGCTCGCGCTGGTCCTGCGCGACGCGACGCTCGTGATCTGGGGCGGCGATCCGTTCACGCTGCCGTATCCTGCTCGACTCGCCGGATCGATCGAAGCGCGAGACGTCGTGTTTCCGGCGTATCGACTGTTCATCATCGCGATCGCCGCCGCGTCTGCGCTCGCGCTGTGGGTGGTCGACAACAAAACGCTCGTCGGCGCACGGCTCCGCGCCGCGGTCGACGATCCGGAAATGGCGGGCGGCACCGGGATCGACGTCGGCCGGTTGTCGGCTCTCGTCTTCGCGGCCGGCGCGGGGCTCGCGGCATTCGGCGGCGTGATGGGCGGACCGATTCTCGGCGGATACCCCGGAATGGATTTCGATCTGCTGCCGCTCGCGTTTGTTGTCGTCATCGTCGGCGGGATGGGCAGCCTCAAAGGCGCGGTCGTCGGCAGCGTCGTCGTCGGGCTGCTCGACAACTTCGGGAAGGCGCTCGCGCCGGAGCTGTCGTATTTCACGCTGTTCGCGCCGATGGTCGTCGTTCTCGCCCTCAGACCGACGGGCCTCTATGGCCGCGCGTGACGGCTTCGGCTCCCGCCGCATCGCCGTGATCCTGATCGGCGCCGGCCTCGCGGCGGCCGGCGCCTTCCTGGGCTCCTATTGGCTCGGCCTCCTCACCCAGATCCTGATCTTCGCGGTCCTGGCGATGAGCCTCGACATCATGCTCGGCTACACGGGCCTGCCGTCGCTCGGCCATGCGGGCCTGTTCGGCGTCGCGGCGTACGCCGTAGCCGTGCTCACGACGGCGCATCACGCGAACGTCTGGGTGGCCGCGGCGGCGGCGGTCGCGATCGGCGCGCTCGTCAGCGCGGCGCTCGGGCTGCTCGTCGCGCACGTGCGCGACGTGTACTTCCTGATGATCACGCTCGCGCTCGGCATGGTGCTGTGGGGCCTGGCGTATCGCTGGATTCCGGTGACCGGCGGCGACAACGGCATCGCGGGCATCCCGCGCCTGGGCGGACCGGTTCGCGCGTATTACGTCACCTGCGTCGTGTTCGTCGTCTGCAGCGCGGCCATGGCCCTGATCGTCGCGTCGCCGTTCGGGTTCACGCTCCGCGGCATCCACGAGAACGAGCTGCGCATGCGGAGCCTCGGACTGAACACGTGGCTGCACTGCTACATCAGCTTCGTCATCGCGGGCGTGTTCGCGAGCGTCTCAGGCGTCGTGTGGGCCCGCTACAACGGGTTCGTCGGGCCGACCTACGTCGATCTGACGTCGTCGTCGGAAGTGTTCCTGATGGTGACGCTCGGCGGCCCCGGCACGCTCGTCGGGCCCGCGCTCGGCGCCGCCGCGATCGTGCTTCTGAAGAACGTGGTGAGCGCGTACACCGATCGCTGGCTGCTGATCCTCGGCGCGGCGTACATCGTCACGATGCTCGCGGCGCCGGACGGATTGTGGAATCTGAGGAGGGCGCGCCGATGAAAGATCGAGCGCGCTGGCGAATCGTCGCGGTCCTCGTCGTCTGCGCTGCGGTACTCGCCGGCGGCCAGACGCCGCCGCCGATCAGGATCGGATTCATCTCGCCGCTCTCGGGTGCGTACGCACAGAACGGGCGCGACATCCTGAATGGTCTGCTGCTGTACCTCGAAGAGGCCGGCTACCGGATGGCCGGCCGCCCCGTCCAGCTCGTCGTCGAGGACGACGAGGCGATTCCTGCGGTCGGCCTGACGAAGGCGCGAAAGCTGATCGAGCGCGACCAGGTGCACCTGATGGCCGGCGCGCTGCTGTCCTCCACCGGCTATGCGCTCGCGCCGTACATCGATTCGGTCGGCATCCCGATGCTGTACCCCGTCGTGTCCGCCGACGATTTGACCCAGCGACGGCGCAGCCGGTGGATCGTCCGCACCGGCTACTCGGGCAGCCAGCCGAACCACGCCTTCGGCGAATATGCCTATCGCACGTTGAAGCTGCGAAGGGTGGCCACGATCGCGCTCGACTACGCGTTCGGCTGGGAATCGGTCGGCGGCTTCGCGCGGACGTTCGAGGCCGAGGGCGGGCGCGTCGTGCAGAAGATCTGGTGCCCGGTGTCGGTGCACGACTTCGCGCCGTACCTCGCGCAGGTGTCGCGCACGGTCGATGCCGTGTACGCGCTCGTGCTCGGCCGCGCGGCGCTGCAGTTCATGCGGCAGTACACCGAGTTCGGATTGAAGAAGCGCATCCCGCTCATCGGCGCCGGCACGACGACCGACGAACACGTGCTGCCGTCGATGGGCGACGAGGCGATCGGCGTGATGACGGCGCTGCACTACAGCGCGGCGCTCGACACGCCGGCGAACAGGACGTTCGTCGCCGCGTACCGCGGGCGCTACCACAGAATCCCGAGCTACTACGCCGAGAGCATGTACACCGGCGCGAAGTGGATCGCCGCCGCCGCCGGGCGCGTCCACGGCCGCGTCGAGGATCGCGAGGCGTTCATGAGCGCGCTGCGCGAGGTGACGGTGACCGACCTGCCGCGCGGCCCCGTCGAGCTCGACGAGTACGGCAACCCGATTGAAAACGTGTACGTGCGAAAGGTCGAGCGCGTCAACGGAGAGCTGCAGAACACGGTGGTCGCGACGTTCCCGCGCGTGTCGCAATTCTGGACCTACGATCCCGCCGGCTACCTGAAGCAGCCGCTGTACTCGCGCTGACACATGCCGCCGCCCGTCCTCGTCCTCGAGCGCGTGTCGCGCAGGTTCGGCGGCCTCGAAGCCGTCAAACAGGTCAGCCTCAGCGTTCAGGCGAGCGAACGGCGCGCCGTGATCGGTCCGAACGGCGCGGGCAAGACAACGCTGTTCGACATCGTCAGCGGCGAGATCGCGCCCACGTCGGGCCGCGTCGCGCTGTTCGGCCACGACGTGACGCGGCTGCGGGTGCACCAGCGCGCCGCGCGCGGGCTCGCCCGGACGTTCCAGGTGACGCGCCTCTTTCCCAACCTGACGGCGCTCGACAACATCGTGCTCGCGTGCGAGGCGCTCGATCGCCGCAGGTGGACGATGCATCGGCCGCTGAGATCGTGCGGCGACCTGATCGATCGCGCACGGCGGCTGCTCGAGACGGCCGGCCTCGGCGCCGAGCCGCACACGCTCGCGCGCCACCTGTCCTACGGCGATCAGCGGAAGCTCGACGTGGCGCTGTCGCTGGCCGGCAACCCGCGCCTCCTGCTGCTCGACGAGCCGATGGCCGGCCTGTCCGCGGGCGATCGCGACGCCATGCAACGGCTGATCGAACGGCTCGATCCGTCGATCGCGGTGCTGTTGATCGAGCACGACATGGACGTCGCCTTCAGGTTCGCGCAGCAGGTGACCGTCATGTATCAGGGCGGCGTGCTGGCCGAAGGGCGCACGGACGAGATCAGCGGCGACCGCCGCGTCCAGGACATCTATCTCGGATGCTGACCGTCGTCGATCTCCACACCTACTACGGCGACAGCCACGTGCTGCAAGGCGTCAGCCTGCACGCCGCACAGGGCGGTGTGACCGCGGTCGTCGGACGCAACGGCGTCGGCAAGACCACGCTGTGTCGATCGCTCGTCGGCTTCACGCCGGCATCGGCCGGGCGCATCGTGTTCGACGGCGCAGACATCACGGCCCTGCGGCCGCACGACATCTGGGCGCGGGGCATCGGCCTCGTGCCGCAGGGCCGCCGCGTGTTCCCGTCGCTGACGGTCGACGAGCATCTCGCCGTGGCGGCGCGGCCGGCCGCCGGCGCCGCCGGCTGGGACACGACGAAGATCTTCGCGCTCTTTCCGCGGCTGGCCGAGCGGCGCCGCCATCGCGGCGATCGGCTGAGCGGCGGCGAGCAGCAGATGCTCGCGATCGCGCGAGCGCTCGTCGCCAATCCGCGGCTGCTCGTGATGGACGAACCGACCGAGGGCCTCGCGCCGGCGTTCGTCGCCGTCGTCGCCGGCCTGATCGCCCGCGTCAAGAACGAGGGAACCGCGGTCCTGCTCGTGGAGCAGAACGCCGCCTTCGCCGTCCGCGTCGCCGACGCCGTTCACGTCATGAGCCGGGGGACGATCGTCTACTCGTCGGATCCCGCTGAGCTCTGGAACAACGAGGCGATCAAGACGCAGTTCCTCGGCGTCCCGCCGCGGTCCGCGTGAGCGAAGAATCTGGTGGCCGGTGGTAGACTCGCGCGCATGAAGAGCGGATGCCTCGCGTGCGCCGTGGTGTGTGTGCTCGCGGCCGCGCTGGCGCAGGGACAAACCGCGCCGGCGGCGAAACCGACGATGGCCGAGGAGGTCTTCAAGAACGTTCAGGTGTTGAAAGGGATCACCGTGAACGAGTTCATGGGGACGATGGGCGTGTTCTCGGCGGCGCTCGGTATGTCGTGCGAGGACTGCCACACGTCGAGCGACACCGGCTGGGACGCGTACGCCGCCGACACGAACCCGAGAAAGCGCACCGCGCGGCGCATGGTCGCGATGATGACCGAGATCAACCGCGCCAACTTCGGCGGCCGCCAGCTCGTCACGTGCTACAGCTGTCATCGCGCAAGCGATCGACCTGTCGTGACGCCGAATCTCGCGACGCTGTATTCGGAGAAGATCGTCGAAGGCCCGGACGTGATCGCGCCGTTCCCGAATGCGCCGTCGATCGACGAGGTCCTCGACACGTACATCCGCGCGCTCGGCGGCGCCGATCGGCTCGCGCGCATCACTAGCTTCGTCGCCACCGGCACCAGCAAGGGCTACGGACCCGAAGGCGACGAACGCAAGTTCGAACTGTTCGCGAAGGCGCCGGGTCAGCGCACGACGATCACCCATACGCTCGACGGCGACAGCACGACCGTGGTCGACGGCAGCAGCGGCTGGACGGCGGCGCCGCACCGGCCGGTGCCGGTACTCGCGCTGACCGGTCAGGACCTGGACGGCCTGAAGCTCGACGCCGATCTCGCGTTCCCTGCCCGCCTCAAGGATGCGCTGACGAACTGGCGCGTCGGGCCGATCGATACGATCAACGGACGCGAGGTCCGAGTCGTCCAGGGCACGACCGCCAAAGGCGGACTCGCGACGCTGTTCTTCGACAAGGAAACGGGCCTGCTCGCGCGGCAGGTGCGCTACGCCGCGTCGCCCGTCGGCCGGATGCCGACGCAGATCGACTACAGCGATTATCGCGAGGTCGCGGGCGTGCAGATGCCGTTCCGCTCGACCGTGATCTGGCTCGACGGGCAGGACAACATCCAGCTGACCGACATCCGGCCCAATGTCCCGATCGACGCGGCGAAGTTCGGCAGGCCGGCAGCGCCGTAGCCGAAGCCGGCTTCCTGCTTCCTGATTCTCACCTGACGGGCAGGAATCGCTGCACGCGCTCGCCCGCGAACACCTCACCCGTGTAGATCGCGCCCTTCGAGTCGACCGCAATCATGTGCAGTCCGAAGAACTGTCCACCGTTCTCACCCATGCTGCCCATCTGGCCGACGACCGTGCCGGCGTCCCGGTCCAGGAACCAGATATGGTTGTTCGTCAGGTCCGAGATGAAGAGATACTTCTGCTGTTTGTCCGGCGAGAACGCCACGCCGCCGGTGGAGCCGCCGACGCCGGTCGTCGGCGCGAGGATGAACTCCTTCAGGAACCTGCCGTCTTTCGTCGTCACGTGGATGCGGTTCGCGTTGCGATCGGCCGCGTAGACGAGGCCGTCGTTGGAGACGTTCAGCGTGAGGTGGCCGCGGAATTCCTTCGGCATCGGCCCGCCCGGCGTATACGCGCGGTCGGCGTCGGCGGTCGTGATCTCCGAGAGCTTGTGGCCGTACGCGCCCCACCCGCGCTTGAACGCCAGCGTCTCCAGGTCGAACACCATCACGCGTCCACCCAGATAATTGTCGGCGGCGTACAGCTCGTGCGCCGCTTCGTCGATGCGAATCTCCTCGATGCCTCCGACGATCATCGGCGTGGTCGGCGGATACTTCGCTCTGAATGCCGCGACGGCCGAGGCGTCGACGCTGCCGCGCCCGCGGCCGCCCGGCGGCGCCAGAAATCCGGCAACCGGACCGGCGCTGCCGCGGCCCGGCACGCGGCCGGCGCTTCCACGACCTGCACCGTCGCCTCCGCCGCCGCCCGGCTGGCGTTCCGGCGCGCGAGGCACTTCTCCGACAACCTTGCCGGTCGCGGGATCGTATTTGCGGACCGTGTCCTGTCCGATGTAGACGAACCCTTTGGCGTCCACATCCATGCCGTGGCCCTGCGGCGCGTCGAACGACCCGATCACGGCGCCGTTCTTGTCGATATGGATCATCGATGGAGGGTGCACGCAGCAGTCGGCGACGGGAGGCGACAGCTCGGCTTCGAGCTCGATGTCGGTCAGATCGTTCGGACGGTCCAGCACCCAGACGTTGTCGTTCTTGTCCACCGCCAGGCCGGTGACGCCGCCCATCTTCCATTTGTTCGGCAGCGGCTTGGGCCAGTCGGGATCGAACTTGTAGCGCGGAGCCGATTGCGCCTGCGCGCCAGCGCCGCCATCGACCGCGAACACGCCGAAGCCGCCGGCGAGCGCGAGGCCCAGAGCTGCCAGTGTCCATCTCGTTTTCATTGGAGTGCTCCCGTGCGGGATGCACTGTACATCAGCGCTCGACGGTCAGCAGCGCCGATCCGCGGCCGGCCAGTCGCCGCGGCAGAAGCGCGAGGCCGGCGACATACAGGGCGAGCGCGCAGAAGGCGACATAGCCGGTGGACGGCGCCAGCGGTTTCTGCGTCAGCGTGCCCAGCGTCACCGCTTCCAGCGTCGCGAGCAGCACGCGCTTCAGCCAGCCGCCGGCGGGATCGGACAGCGCCGCGAGCACGATGAACTTGAGCACGAACATCGATCCGAAGATGACCGCGGTGCTGCGCAGCACATGGGTGCGATCGGTCGCCGCGGCGATCGTGTTCAGCAGCAGGACGAACAGGAAGACGAGGACGATCAGCCGCGGCAGCCCGAACTCAGGCATGACGCTGTTGAACGCCTGCACGGTCGCCGCGAACATCGTCGTCAGCACGGCAGCGCCGCTCGCGTTCTGCAGCGGCGAGCGCGCCGGATGCATCAGCCGCTCGGGAGCGAGCGCGCCGCAGCGCACCAAGGCGATGACCAGCAGCACCGCGAGCACCAGCGCCGACAGCGGCGGGCGGACGAAGAGGACGCGATCGGCGATGCGCAGCCCGCCGAGCAGGGTGACGGCGAGGAACATCAGCGGAACGGAGAAGACCTCGAGCGTCCGGCTCATTTCCGCTGCCGCCGGACGATCGTCAACGGGTTGATGTCGGTCCGTCCTTGCAGCCCGCTCTGCAGCTCCGCTTTGAGCTCGTCGCCGCTGCGCATCTGCAGGGTCGGATCCTCGACGATCACGCGCCCGTTGGGCGCCGCGGCAATGGCGCGGTTGACGGCGTCGAGCCCGCGCGCGAACAGATCCTTGTCGACGTACAGCCGGCCCCAGCCTTCGCGGTAGTAGCTGTACGCGATGTAGAACTGCGTGCGCGGATCCTGGTGCGCCGCGTCGGCGCGCTCGAACGCGAGTCGGGCGGCGGCGAACTCGTCGCCGCGAAAGAAGCGCAAGCCGTCGGAGAACGACTGGTCGTCGATGCGGTAGACGCCGACGGTTGCCGAGAGCGCGCCGGTGGCTTCGGCCAACGTCTGCGGCTGATGGGCGTAGACCCACACGATTCCCGCGAAGCCGCACACGGTGAGCGCGAGCCCGATCGCCCTGACCGCTTCGTCACGCATCTCACGCCACGATCAGCGTCCTGCGGCGCGCAGCGGCGCGAAGTCCTGCCAGATCTGCTGCACGATCTTCGGATCGACGACGCGCGTGTCGCCCTTCTCGGGCTCTTTGTCCGAATACAGCACGAGCTTGACGGCGGTGCAGTGCGGTCCGAGCGCGCCCGGATCGAAGACGTAGAGTCCCTCGTACACCGGATCGTGTCCGTCGACGCGATGTTCGAGCGTGAACGGGTGGATCGGCACGACCTCGGCATCGCCGCAGAGAACGCGCATGCGCGCGAAGCTGGACTTGAAGTGCGGCATCGGTGGAAGCGCGACGCCCTGCGTCTGCGCGGCGCCGCGCGCGACGGCCGTCCAGAAGCCTTCCGCCATCCTCGGCGTGACGCGGACGAGGAGCACCGACGGACGATCCTCCACGTAGTCGGACCATTCGCCGAAGTCCATCAGCGGCCTGACGAGCACGGGCTCGACGGTCGTCGTGCGGGCTCCGGCGCGCCGCGCGCCGCCGCTCGTCTTCTCGGCCTGATACCGCGCGCCGAAGATCGCCACCGGCGTGATGAACGCCACGTCGAACCCGGTCGAGGAGATCTGATACGGACCAAGGCTGCCGGCGCGGTGCTGCGCGGCATCCTCGAGCGCTGCCTCGGGGAACTGCGACGGCGGCTCCGCCGGAAGGTGCGCGCCGTTTGGCGGCGCCGCCTTCTCGATCTTCTGTTCCGCGGCCGCGACGACCTCGCACACGTCGGCCTTGCGCACGACGCGCGACGGGCCGCGCCCGCCGTCGCCCTTCTCGTCGCCAACGAGCGTGATCCCGACCACGCCGCCATCGGCCGTGAAGACGGGGCCGCCGGCGCCGCCGCGCGCGAGCCGGAAATCGGCGTCGATGCGGTGCGCGTCCACGTGCGTCGCCGTTCCCGGCGTCACGCCTTTTGGCTGCCGCAGCGGCGCGCCGATCGTGAAGATCTCCTGCCCCTCCGCAACCGCCGGCGTCGCGGGCTGCGCGCATCCCAGTTGAACGGGACGCACCGACGCAGCCGCCGCCGGATCGATCCGCAGAATCGCGACGTCCCGCGCGGGATCGGCCGCGAGCACGTTCGCGGCCACCTTGACCGCGGGATCGATCTGCACCTCGATCGACGTCGCCGCGCCGATCGCGCGCTGGCTCGTCGCGACGAGCCCCTTCGGATCGACGACGAACCCGGACGTGCGCGCGGTCGGCGTCCACAACGCAACGACGCTGCCCTGCCACTGCGGCAAGAGCACCCACGGATCGGTGTCGGCCGCCGCCGCCTCCGCCGCGGCCGCGGCGTCGATCGGCCCGCTCTCGGCGTTGCCGGCCGTCAACTCGAGCACCGTGTCGCGGCCGGCGGCGATGTCGAGCGTCTGCGTCCACTGGTAGGCCTTGCCGTGGAACGCCACCGGACGGTCCGATTCGACGGTGTAATTGCCCGGACGCAGCCTGACGTCGGCGGTGCCGTCGGCGCCCGTCACGACCAGACGCGGCGCGGCCGTGGCGGGGTTGTCGCTGACGAGCAGCGCATGCCGCGGAACCGGCGCCGGCTTTCCGTCCGCGTCGGCCAGCATCACGCGGATGTGCAGCACGCCGAGCGCCTGCGCGCACGCCGCGCGCGGGATGGCGAGGACGAGCGCCGCGACGGCGATGGCGCGAAGCATCACCGGATCGTCGCTTTCGCGGCCACGCGATGTCAACGCCGCGCGGGCCGCGCGCGCGGGCCGCGCGCTTGACCCCGCGGCCGGCCGCCCCTATAGTCCGACGCCATGCCACGCACAGCCTGCCGCCTCTTGCTGCCGGCGATCGTCTTCGCGCTGGCGGTCGCCGCGCCCGCCGGCGCCGACGTCACGCGCTTCGATCTGTCCGGCATCGTGACCGACGCCACGGGCGGCGTGCTGCCCGGCGTCACCGTCACGCTGAAGAACACGGACACCGGCTTCGTCCGCTCGACGGTGACCGACGATCAGGGCCGCTACACGTTCGCCGCGCTCAACCCGACCGGACGATGGACGCTGTCGGTCGAGCTCCAGGGATTCGCGCCGCAGAACCGCGAGGGGCTCGAGTTCCAGGCGAACACGAAGCCCGAGATCATCTTCCGCCTCGCCGTCGGCACGCTGCAGGAAGCGGTGACGGTGCAGGCATCGGCGCCGCTCATACGGACGCGCGAGAGCGAGCTGTCGACGATCCTCGACACGAAGCAGGTCGAGAACCTGCCGACCAACGGCCGCAACTTCCTGTCGCTCCTGCAGACCTCCGGCAGCGTCGTGCCGACCGGCGCGACGAGCAGCGGCAGCATCTCGGTCAACGGCCAGGGCACGCGCATGGCGAACTTCGTCGCCGACGGCGTGTCGATGACCGGGCGCGAGATCCGCACCGTGAACGGCGAGTTCGGCGGCGGCAACGGCCTGTCGATCGACGTGATCAAAGAGCTGCAGGTGATCACCAACGGCTTCAAGGCGGAGACCGGCCAGACCGGCGCCGGCACGATCAGCGTCGTCACCAAGTCCGGCACCAACACGCTGGCCGGCAGCGCCTACGGCTTCTGGCGGCCCACCGATCTGGTCGCGGCGAACCTCCTCACCGGCCTCAAGACGACGCAGAAGCGCCAGCAGTACGGCGGCACGATCGGCGGGCCGCTGAAGAAAGATCGCACGCACTACTTCGCCAACTACGAGGACACGAACATCGACGACGTCGTGGTCGTGACGTCGGTGCTGGCGCCGGGAACGTTCCCTGCGCCGCAGACGCAGCGGCAGGGCTTCCTGAAGCTGAATCACCGCTTCGACGATCACAACGCCCTCGACGCGCGCTACAGCTTCAATCGCAACCGGCAGGAGGCGCAGGGCGTCGGCGGGCTGAACACGTACGACCGCCGCAGCAACACCGAAGGACGCACCGATGCGGTCGTCGCCTCGCTCGTCAGCAACTTCGGCTCGAACAAGGTCAACGAAGCCCGCTTCCGCTACACCTTCGACGTCGTCGATTTCTACTCGCCGCTCACCGCGTCGAGCGGCGTGGCGTCGCGCACCCCCGACTTCCGCAGCGCGCCGGTGACGGTCACCTACACCGGCGTCGGCAACCTCGGGACCAACCCGGGGTTCCCGCAGAACCTCGTCGAGAAGCGCGCGCAATGGGTGGATCATTTCTCCGTCGTGCGCGGCGCGCACCAGCTGAAGGCCGGCGTCGACGTGATCGGATCGTGGCGGTTCGTCACCTTCTTCAACAACTTCGCCGGCACCTACACGTTCACGCAGGGGACGAAGTTTCCGTTCAACGCGAACGACCCGTCGACCTATCCGTTCCAGTTCACGCAGACCTTCGGCACGTCGGGCCTGAACTTCAAGGACTACATGGCGGGCGTGTTCGCGCAGGACGACTGGGAGGTGGCGCGCGGGCTGACGCTGAACATCGGCGCGCGCTGGGACAAGGACTCGCTGTTCCAGGGCGACAACAACAACGTCGCACCGCGCGTCGGCTTCGCGTGGAACGTCGGCGGCACGACGCGGACCGTCGTGCGGGGCAACTCCGGGATCTTCTACGACACGCTCGAGTCGTCGGCGATCAACCGCGAGTCGAACACCGGTCCCGTCGGCCAGACGACGATCGATCTGCGCCAGGGCGATCCGCTGTTCCCCACGTTTCCCAACCGGCTGAGCGCGTTCCCGACCGGCGCCACCACCCAGCCGCGCGCCACGGTCTACGTGCCAATCTTCCAGGGGACGGACTTTCCGTTCGGCATCGGCGACCAGTTCCATCGCGTCGCGCCGCACTTCTTCAACACCAACGTCGGCGTGCAGCACGAGCTCGGCCCCGACTGGGCGGTGTCGGCCGACTACACGCGCGTTTACGGCTACGACATGCTCGTGACGTGGGACGTCAACGCGCCGCCGTACTTTCCGCTCGGGCCCGGACTGACGCGAACCGCCGCGCAGGCCAACGCGCTGCGCCCGCTCGGCGTGCCGAACGCCACCGGCGGCCCGTTCGGGATCGACTTCACCGGCTTCCGCAGCCTCTATCTGCAGTTCAACGGCGGGCACACGGAGTACAACGCGCTGAAGATCGGGGTCACCAAACGGTTGTCGCACGCCTACGACATCCAGGCGAGCTACACGCTGGGGCGCGCGCGCGGAGACGTCGACAACTTCCGCCTGAACAACTCGTTCGTACCGGGTTTGACGGCCATCGGCGGCGATCGCAGTTACCAGTGGGGGCCGAGCGACACCGACGTGCCGCACGTCTTCGTGCTGAGCGGCAACTACGAGCCGCCGCTCGGCCTGCGCGTCGGCGCGATCCTCTTCGCCCGCTCCGGGTTTCCGTACACCGGCGTCGCCGGGCAGGACTCGGACGGCGACGGCTTCTCGGCGACGACGAGCTTCGGCGATCGTCCCGCAAGCCTCACGCGCAACTCGTTCCGGTATCCGGCAACGGTGACGCTGGACACGAGCGTCGCGTACGACGTGAAGCTCGCCGGCTCGAACCGCGTCGAGGTGCGCTTCGACGTGTTCAACCTGCTGAACCGCCTGAACGTCGCGACCGTGAACAACATCATCGGCCTGAACCCCGCCGCGCCGCCGGCCAGCTTCGGTGCGATCACCGGCGTGCGGGATCAGCGTCAGGCGCAGGTGGCGATCAGGTACAGATTCTGATAATTAAGAATTAGAGAAGTAAGAATTAAGAATTCGTGTCACGCCGCCGCGCATGATCGCGAATTCTTAATTCTTAATTCCAAATTCTTAATTGCGCAGCCGCGCCAGCGCAGCCCGCGCGGCCTCGATCTGTCTGCCGTATTCCTTCGGCGCAACGTCGATGAAGCGTTCGTAGTCGCGGCGCGCCTCGGCGGTCCGCCCGAGATCGAGCTCGGCGCGCGCGGCGCCGAACAGCGCTTCCGCATAATCGGGCCGGCTGGCCAGCGCGGCGCGGTAGGCCTCGAGCGCGCGCGCGGCATCGTGCGCGAGCAGGTATCCGGTGCCGAGCTCGTAGCGCGCCTCCGCGTAGGCCGGATTCCGCGCGAGCGCATCCTGCAGATGTGATTCGGCCGCTGCGTCGTTGCCCGCGCGGCGCTCGACGATCGCGAGGTTGTAGTACGGCTCGGCGCGATCGGCGGCGGCGGCGATCGCCTGCGAGAAGGCGCGGCGCGCCGATTCGAGGTCGCCGCGCCGCGCTTCGAGGAGGCCGAGCCTGTTCCACGCGTCCGCGTCGGACGCGGCGAGCCGGACGGCGCTCGTCAGCGCGTCTTTCGCCTCGTCTTCACGGCCTTCGCGCTCCGCGATCGACGCGAGGTTCACGTAGGCGTCCGCGTGGCGGAAGCCGGCGGCGATCGCGCGTCGATACAGATCGCGCGCCTCGCGCAGCCGTCCCGCGCGATATCGCAGATCGGCGAGGTATTTCATCGCGAGCCCGTTGCCGGGCTCGAGGCCGAGCGCCTGCACGAATCGCCGCTCGGCGGCGGGAGGATCGCGCATCGTCAGATCGATGCCGTCCTCGATCTCCGCCCACACGGCCACGCGATCCTTCGGATCGACGCCGCGGCCGGCGGGCGTGGGCATCGTCGATCCCGATGCGTACCCCAGGCTGCGCAGGCGCTCGGCGGATTCGCCGGCCGCGGCGGCGGCCCCATCGTGCACGGCGCGGCCTCCGGCATCGACGACCGTCAGCGCGCGCTCGAGTCCGGCGGCGAGCGCGGCGCGATCGGCGACGCGGTTCTGCTGTTCGAGCGGATCGCGCTCGAGGTCGTACAACTCCGGCCGCGGCGCATCGATCAGTTTCCAGCGCGCGGTGCGCACCGCGCGCAGCGGGCTCCAGCCGAGGAGCACGTTCTGGTAGTAGGACTCGGCGTATGCCGGCCGCTCGGGATCGCCCGCCGCGCCGTCGAGGAGCGGCACCAGGCTCTGGCCGTCGGCGGCGGCAAGCGTCGCGTGCGCGAGCGCCGCGATCGTCGGCGCGAGGTCGGCCGTCTCGACCGGCACGTCCACGGCCGCGCGCGCGGACGACGCGCGCGCCGGCAGCTTGACGAGGAGCGGCACGCGAATCGTCGCGTCGTAGAGAAAGGTGCCGTGCGTGCGCTCGCCGTGCTCGCCGAGCGACTCGCCGTGGTCGGCGACGATCACGATGGCCGCGGGCGCGAAAAGGTTCGATTGCCGGAGCCGATCGAGGAGGCGGCCGACCGCGGCGTCCGTGTACGCGACCTCGCCGTCGTACGGCGCGTCGCGATGCGCGGCGGCGAACGGCGCCGGCGGCGCGTACGGCGAGTGCGGATCGAACAGATGCATCCAGACGAAGAACGGCTCGGAGCGGTGCGCATCGATCCACGCCGTCGCCGACTGGACGACGGCGTCGGCTGGTCGCTCGGTCGCCTCCGGCGCGTTGAGGAACTCGTCGTCGTAGCGATCGAATCCGCGCGACAGCCCCGACGATCCTCGAAGCGGATAGCCGCCGATGAAGGCCGCGGTCGTGTAGCCGGCGGCCTTCAGCGACCCCGCGAGCGTCGGGACCGACGAGGCGAGCCGGAATCCGTCGTTCGTCCGGATGCCGTGGCGGGCGGGATGCAGGCCGGTGAGGATCGTCGCGTGCGACGGCAGCGTCAGCGGCACCTGGCTGACCGCGGCGGTGAAGCGCGTCGCATTGCGCGCGAACGCGTCGAGCGACGGCGTCAACCCGCGCGTCGATCCGTACGCCCCGAGCCGATCCGCGCGCAGCGTGTCGATCGTGACGAGCACGAGCGGAGGCCGCGCCGGCGAGCGATCGGCGGCGGCGGGCGCCGGCCCGCTCCGGCACGCGGCGCACGCCAGCAGGAAAAACGCCGCGAGCGCGGCGGGACGCATGGCGATTAGTGTACAACTCGAGGAACGATCGAGGTCTCCATGCACAGACCGACTGCCTGGCTCGCGGCCGTGATCACGCTCTCCTGCGCAGCGCCCGCGCTCGCGCAATCCGCGCCCGTCTTCACCGCGGAGGACATGCTCGCCGTCCGCTCGTTCGCCGGCGGGCAGCCGGTGGCCGTGTCGTCCGCCGGACGGTGGATCGCCTACGTCGTCACCGATACGAGCGACGAGTGGAACGTCCAGGAGCCGCGGCCGACGGGACACGTCGTGGTGCAGACGCTGGGCGGCGATCGGCCCGGTGCGCCGCGCGCGCTGACCTCCGGCGCCGCGCACGGTTCGTTTCCAGTGTGGTCGCCCGACGGCCGGCGGCTGGCGTTTTTCCGGGAGGACGCGTCCGGCGGCGGACGCGTGATCCTCTGGGACGCGGAGCGCGACGTCCTGACGCCCGTCGGCGATCCCTTCTCCGCGCGCGCGTATCTCGCGCCGCAATGGGACCCGTCGGGGCGATCGGTGATCGTGGCGGTGCCGATCCCGGAGCGTCAGCCGCAGCCCTCACGCGTCAGGTCCATCAAGAGCACCGACGCGCGCATTCCCGGCGATCAGTTCTTCACCGACGAGCGCAAGGCGGTTCTCACCTCGATCGACACGGCCAGCGGCAAGGCGACGCCGCTCGCGAGCGACGCGATCGTGCTGCGATCGTTCCGCGTGTCGCCGACGGGACGCGATGTGCTGTTCGTGTCGCCCGATCCCGCCACGCTCGGCGTGATCGGCCGGGAGCAGAACGATTCGTTCGTGCTGCCGATCGCCGGCGCGCGTCCGGCGGCGCCTCGAAGGCTGCCCGAGCGCGCACGGTTCTCGTGGTCGCCCGACGGCACGCATCTGCTGTTCGCGAAGGGCGGACGCCTGATGACGATCGCCGCGAGCGGCGGGCCGTCGGCGCCGTGGCGCGACGCGTTCACGCTCTCGGCGGGCGAGCCGATCTGGTCGCCCGACGGCGCGCGCTTCGCCGTGCTCGTCGCCGACCCGGCGGTCGCCGATCCGGAGATCGAGCCGGTCAAGCCGGGGATGTACACGATCGCGCAGCCCTTCATGGATCTCTACCTCGTCTCCGCCGACGGCGCGGCCCGCAACGTCACGAGCGGCTTCGACGATCAGGTGAGCGATCCGGTGTGGGCAGCGGACGGATCGGCGGTGTACTTCCGCGCGACCGACAACGCCACCTACGACGAGACGATCTACAAGTACACGCTCGCCGACGGCCGCCTGGAGCGCGTGGCGCACGGGCAGGAATCGTACGGTCGCCTCGCCTCGTCTCCGGCCGGCCTCGTCGTGCCGATCGAGGACGCGACGCACCCCGACGATCTCTGGCTCGTCGGCCTCGGCGGCCGCCGCGCGCGCGTGACCGACCTGAACCCGCAGCTCGCGCGCTTCGCGTTCAGCACGCCGGAGATGTTCCAGTACTTCAACGCCGACGGCGAGCGGCTCGGCGCGCTGCTCTACAAGCCGGCGGGCCTCGGTCCCGCCGACAAGGTGCCCGTCATCACGTGGGTCTACGAGAAGATGACGCCGGCGATCCACCGCTTCAACGCGCGCGACCAGATGTTCATCAGCCACGGCTACGCGATGCTGATGCCGAACGTGAAGATCAAGGTCGGCCGCACCGCCGATTCGTTCGAGAAGTGCGTGGTTCCCGCCGTCAACGCCGTCCGCGCGATGGGCTTCACCAACGGCCGGTTCGGGCTCTGGGGCCACAGCTTCGGCGCCTACGCCGCCTCCAACCTGATCACGCGCACGAACATCTTCGCCGCCGCCGTGTCCGGCGCGACGCCGCCCGAGCTGTTCCGCAACTGGGCGAGCGGCCGCGACCGCGACTCGCGCAACATCGAGACGGGCCAGGCGCGCATGGGCGGCAGCCCGTTCGAGTATCCCGAGCGCTACCTGTCGCAGTCGGCGTTCTTCCACCTCGACAAGGTGAGCACGCCGGTGCTGATCCTGCACGGCGAGAAGGACCTGACGATCCTCTTCGGCGAGGGCGAGATGATGTTCTACGCGCTGCGGCAGCTCGGGAAGACCGCGGAGCTCGTGGCGTACGCGAACGGCGATCACAGCCTGTCGCGCCACTCGCGATCCGACGCGCTCGACGTGAACCGCCGGATCCTCGAGTGGTTCGATCGCTACCTGAAGCCTGCCGACGCGCCGAAGACACCGTAAAGCGCTTTTCATTTGTACGGAGCGGCCGGCCTTCAGGCCGGCCGAGCGACGGGCTGAAGCCCGTCGCCTACGTACAAACCGGAGAGGCCCTAACGTCGCGCTCAGGGCGACGGCGCCTGCGCCTTCAGCGCCTCGTAGCGCGCGAGCGCCGCGTCGATGAGCGACGCCAGCGATCGGTACACGCCGTACTGCTGCTCGGTCGGCGCGGAGTCGCCCTGCGAGACGTAGCCCTGCAGCGCGGCCATGCGGTTGTTCAACTTCAGATCGAACACGAGCATCTGATCGTCGTAGCCGGCGAAGCGCAGCTCGACGAGCTCCTTCTGCACCGCCTCCAGCGCGGCGTCGAGCTTCACCGACGCGGCGTCTTTCCGCGACGCGAGCGCCTTTCGCATGCGGACGATGTCGTTGACGGCGTCGTGGACCTGGGAGACCTTGTCGCGGATCATCGCGAGCAGATCGAATTGCTCCTGCAGCTCCGCGACCGTCGCCGACGATCGCGGATCGGCGGCGATCCGCAGCGGCCGGGTGAGCGTCTCGCCGCCTGCCTTCAGCCGCACCTGATAGGCGCCCGGCACGGCGACCGGACCGCGCAGGTTGCCGCCGGCGAGGTGCGTGCCGCCGTCGATCCCGTGCGCATCCGGATACCGCATGTCCCACATGTAGCGGTGAAGGCCCGGCGTCGACGCGGGCCCGTTGCGATCGCGGCTCGTCGCCGTTTTCACGACCGCGCCCTTCGGGTCGACGAACTCGATCGTCACCTCCTGCGCGCGGGCCAGCGAGTACGTGATCGCGGCGCCGGCGGGCGGGTTCTGGCCCGCGCCGCCCGGCGCGCGGCCGAAGCCGGCGCGGCGTCCGCGGATCGCGTCGCGCGGCGCGAACAGATGCACCGTCGCCGTCGTGCGATCGTCGAGCTCGTGCAGCGGCGTCACGTCGTCGAGGATCCAGAACGCGCGCCCCTGCGTCGACGCGATGAGATCGTCGTCCTTCACCGTGAGATCGGTGATCGGCACGATCGGCAGGTTCAGTTGCAGCGACTGCCAGCGGCCGCCGCCGTCGAGCGAGAAGTAGACGCCGGTCTCGGTGCCCGCGTACAGCAGGTTGCGGCGCTTCGGATCCTCGCGCACGGTCCGGACGAAGCTGCGCTCCGGCAGGCCGGCGGCGATCGGCTGCCAGCTCCGGCCGTAGTCGGCCGTCTTGTAGATGTACGGATGGTAGTCGTCGAGCTGGTAGCGGTTCACTGCGGCGAACGCCGTCGCGGCGTCGTGCGGCGACGCGTCGATGATGTTGATGCGCGTGTACGGCTGAACCTCCGGCGGCGTGACGTTCTGCCAGTCGCGGCCGCCGTTCCTCGTCACGTGGATCAGCCCGTCGTCGGATCCCGTCCAGATGACGCCTTTCTCCTTCGGCGACTCGGCGATCGTGAAGATCGTCGAGTAGTACTCCTCGAGCCTGCCGCCCTTCTGCTTCGCGACGTCGTTGCGCGTCAGGTCGGGGCTGATCGCCTCCCAGCTGCGCCCCCCGTTGGTCGAGCGGAACACGACCTGCGCGCCGGTGTAGATCGTGTTCCCGTCGTGCGGCGACACGATGATCGGATACGTCCACTGGAACCGGTACTTCACCTCCGCCGCGGTCCGGCCGCCGTTGTAGTCCGGCCAGACGGTGATGTTCTGGCTCTCGCCGGTCCGCTCGTCGTAGCGCGTCATCAGCCCGAAGTAGCTGCCCCCGTACACGACCGGCGGGTTCGACGGCGTCGGCGCGAGATAGCCGCTCTCGCCGCCGCCCACCGGATGCCAGTCGGTCTGCGTGATGCCGGCGCCGCTCGTGCGGCTCGCGATCGAGACGGTCGTGTTGTCCTGCTGCGATCCGTAGACGCGGTACGGCGTGCCGTGATCGGCGGCGACGGCGTAGAACTGCGCCGTCGGCTGATTGTCCATCGAGCTCCACGTGCGCCCGCCGTTGAACGTCACCGACGCGCCGCCGTCGCTGCCGTTCACCATGCGCTTCGCGTCCTTCGGATCGATCCACAAATCGTGATAGTCGCCGTGCGGCGTCTGCACTTCCGTGTACGTGCGGCCGCCGTCGGTCGACTTGTAGAAGTACTTCGCGCAGAACGTGTACATCGCGTTCGCGTCGAGCGGGTCCGCGAAGATGTGGCCGTAGTAATACTGCCGCGACGTCATGTTGAAGTCGTCGTTCAGCAGCTGCCACGTCCGTCCCGCATCGTCGGAGCGGTAGATGCCGCCTTTCGCGTCGGCTTCGACCGTCGCCCACACGCGCTGCGGGTTCGCCGGCGAGACGGCGACGCCGATCTTGCCGAGATTGCCGGGCGGCAGGCCGGCCGTGAGCTTCGTCCACGTGTCGCCGCCGTCGGTCGACTTGTAGATGCCGCCGCCGGGCCCCGTGCTGTAAATATCCCACGGCGTCCGCAGCACCTGCCACGTCGTCGCGTAGAGCACCTGCGGGTTGGCCGCGTCCATCGCGATGTCGGCCGCGCCCGTCTTGTCGTTCACGAACAGGATCTTCTGCCACGTCCGGCCGCCGTCGCTCGAGCGGAACACGCCGCGCTCCGCGTTGGCACCGTACGGATGGCCGATCGCCGCGACGTAGACGATGTCCGGGTTCGTCGGGTGGATCTGCAGGCGGCCGATCTGGCTGCTGTCGGCCAGACCGACGTGCGTCCACGTCCTGCCGGCATCCACGGATTTGTAGACACCGTCGCCCGACGACAGGTTGCCGCGCAGGCACCCCTCCCCCATCCCCACGTACACGACGTTCGGGTTCGACTGCGAGACGGACACCGCGCCGACCGAGCCGGCGTGAAAGAAGCCGTCGGAGACGTTGTTCCAGGTGAGGCCGGCGTCCTCCGTCTTCCAGACGCCGCCGCCGGTCGCACCCATGTAATAGACGAGCGGCTGCGAGGCGATGCCGGCCACCGCGGTGACGCGGCCGCCGCGGAACGGACCGATGCTGCGCCATCGCAGCACGCCGGAGAGATCCGGCGTCTGCTGCGCGGCGCCCGGCTGCAGCGCAACGAGAACGAAGAAGACGAAGGGAAGCATGCGCTTGTGCATGGTGATCACGACCAGTAACACGACCGTGTTGAGGAATATCACAATTCGCGGTCGTCGCCCGGGGAATGAGCCGGCCCCGCGATGAAGGGTGCCAATGGTGACCGCGCCAAAATCCGGCGGCCGCCGTTGATCGGTTGATTCACAGCGACGCGGCACGACAGAATCGACAGCGTGCTGGGCCTGATGCTGTTGCTCGGTCGCGCGCTCGCGTTCGCCTGCCGCGGGCAGCACGATCTCGTTCTCGAGGCGAAGTGACGCTCCCGACTCGCGGCGAGCTCATGTCGATCGTGCTCGCGTTCTCAGGGCTCGCTGTCATGACAACCTATCCGCTTGTACGGCATCTCGGCGGAGGTCTGCCGAGCGATCTGGGCGATCCGCTGTTAATCGCGTGGACACTGGCATGGGATGCGTCGCGGATGCCGCACGCGCTACGCGGCCTATGGACCGCACCGAATTTCTTCCCGTACCGTCACACGCTCGCGTTCTCCGATCATCTGTTGGGAATCGCAGTCTTCACGGCGCCGATTCAGTGGCTGACCGGCAACCCGATCCTGGCGCATAACATCGCGTACTTAGCGTCGATCGTGTTTGCCGGAACAGCGATGTACGTGCTGACCAGAGCTGTGACGGGACGGCGCGATGCCGCGCTCGTGGGCGCGATTGTCTTTGCCTGCTTGCCGTTCCGCGCGTCGCACCTCGCACATCTCCAGTGGCTGACGGTCGGGTGGATGCCGCTCGGACTCTGGGCGCTGCACCGCTACGGCGTCTCACGAGCATGGCGGCACCTCGCGCTGGCCGCGATGTGCTTCTTGTTCCAGGGGCTAACGGCAGGCTATTTATTCTATTTTGCACTTCTGCCTTTCGGCATCGTCGCGGCACGCGAATGTGTACGGCGGCACCTTCCGGTCATGACCGTCCTGAGAGACGCCGCGCCGCTGATTATCGGAATCGCCATTGTCATGATACCGATTGCTCGCGGCTATCGCGCCATGCAGCGAGAACAGCAGTTTCATAGGGCGGCGGAAGATATTCGGAATCACAGCGCGGACGCCGCGGATTACCTGCGTGCCGCACCGAGACTGCATCTTTGGGGCCGCCTCGGAACCACGGGCGGCGAGCACGAGCTGTTCCCGGGCGTCGTTGCGATTGTCACGAGTCTCGTCGCGCTGGGTGGTCTGCGTCGTTCGTCCGACGTCAAGACCTACGCCGCAATTGCCGGGTTCGCATTCGTGCTCTCACTGGGCCCGTCGCCGACCGCGTGGGGTCAGTCGCTCGGGTTCCCTGGCCCGTACGGCTGGCTGTTGAAGATTGTGCCCGGCCTCGACGCACTGCGTGCGGTCGCGCGGCTCGGGCTAATTGTCTCGCTCGCTCTGTCAGTGCTGGCGGCACTTGGGGCAAAGCGCTTATTCGAGTGGACCGGGGAACGCGCCCGCTTTGTGGCAGTCACCCTGCTCGTCGTCTTGGCAATCGCCGATGGTTGGGCGGCGCCGATCCCGACACCGCAAGCGTTGACGCTCAGCGAAGGTGAGCGAGACGCGTACAAATACCTGAGAACAACGTCTGCCGGCGCGGTGCTCGAGGTGCCAACGTCCACCGCCGAGTTTGAACGAGAATCGCGCTATCAATACTTGACACTGATCCACGGTCACCGCGTCGTGAATGGGTTGAGCGGCGTCGTGCCGCCGCTCGCATCCTTTCTGAGCTCCGCGCAGTCGCCGCTGAACGAGCTCACGCGGTTGGGAGACGCACTCGCCGCGATCCGCGCGGCCGGCGTCAAATACCTGGTCGTGCATTTCGAGGCGTTCAACGACGCGCCGACGGCGAACGCATGGCAGGCTGCCCTCGCTGCGGAACGAGGTCAGATCCTCGCACAGCGGCGCTTCGACACGACGAGCGTGGTCGCGCTGCTGCCGCAACCGGCGCCGGTCTCATCGTCAACGGCCGCGCCAATTCCGGCCTCGACGATTCAAACGAGGTCGTCGCACGCCCCAGATCGACTGGCACTTGCATTCGACGGCGATCCGGACACTCGTTGGCTCACGGGCGTGCCGCAAGGCGGCAGCGAGTGGATCGAGCTGCAGTTTGATCGGCCGAGGGACGTAGCAATGGTTCGGATACTGATGGCCACGCGCAGTCTCGGGGACTACCCGCGGCTGCTCGAAGTGGAGGCGACGATCGGCCAACGTTCGACCGTGCTGTTCCGCGGCTCCGTGCTGCCTGCGCTTGTCAACGGGCTGCTGGAAAACGGCGAGTATCCCCCGATCGACGTGACGCTGCCATCGAATCAATCGCAGACACTCCGCCTTCGTCAGCTCGGAACAACCAATCGGCGGTTCTGGTCGATCCACGAGCTCGAGATTTTCGAACGCCGCTGATGCCTGGGCGCCGGCTGCGCGCATCCATCTCGGATCCCTCTTCACGCCTCTCCTTCGCCCGATCGCTGCACTTCTCTCATCATGGCGTCGGCCGATGCCACAACCGCGAGGCTCGCGGCGCAGCCGTCCCGGTCGGTCAGGATCAACAAATTCGGCAAGCTCGCGGACGGCACAGGACGGGTGATACCGAACGCGCGCGTCATCGTCGAGAACGATCGCGTTCAGAACGTGATGACATGCGCTTGTGCATGGTCATCGCGGCCAGTAATGGTCTCTATGAGGGACTGCGCGAGCGGACCTGAAAGCTCCACCAGGTGTCCGGTCGCTTCGCGTCGGGCGGAGGTTTAGGGTTGTACTTGGTCCCGCCGTACACCTGCAGCTTCCTTATCCGCGCCGCCCACGCGCGATCCAGCGTTGCTGGATCCATCACGCGGTTCAGTACGACCGGATACACGACGCCATCGAGGCGCAGGCGCGCCGGTTCATCGCGTCCGACCTGTTGGCACCAGTACTTGCGCGTCGCGACCGAGCAGCTGAGAAACAGACGGCCGTCGGCCGTCGCCATGCAGTTCAGATTGATCGAGTGAGGACCCAGGCTGGTGCTGATCTGGATCTGGCACACCGGCACATCGTTCGCGAAGCTCCAGTCGGTGACCGGCTGCTGACGCACAGAGCCGAACAGCACGAATCCTGGAATGTTGTTGCAGGGGCAGGCGGTTGTCCACGCTGCCACCCCCACGGCCACGACGATGACCAGCATCAGGACGACGCGGACGATGATCTTGTGTCTTGCCACGCGCCCCACTCCCACGTTCACATCACTGTAGCGCAGCCCTTCAGGGCCGCCTAGCGCGCGCCGAGGCGGGAAGCCCTGCGCTGCACACACGTATAATCCCGACGCGAATGGCGGCCAACACACTTACCGCGCTCCGGTTGCTTCTCGTGCTGCCGTTCGCGTATCTGAGGACGAGAGGCGACGCTCACGCGGCCACGCTGGCGGCGTTCACGATCGTCGCGGCGATCCTGACTGATCTCGTCGACGGACCGGTTGCGCGGCGAGCAGGGACCGTGAGCTCGTTCGGCGGCACTTTCGATCACGTGTCCGACTTCCTCTTCGTAACGGGGGGCCTGTTCGCGATGGCCGCCCGCGGCGCCGTGACGTGGCTCCTGCCGTCTCTGATCACGGCGGCGTTCATCCAATACGTCGTCGATTCGTACTTTATTCACCGGCGGCGGGCGCTACGCGGCAGCCGGTTGGGCCGCTACAACGGCATCTTGTACTTCGTTCCCCTGTGCGGCGACATCCTCGTCTGCCTCGGGTGGGATTTCCTGCATCCCATCGAGACGTTCGTTGTCTGGGCGCTCGTCGTCAGCACCCTGGTGTCGATGGCACAGCGGCTGGCGCTTCTGAGAACAGCTCTCGCATTGCCCGCCGAAGGAACAGCACACCAATCGCCGCATTGAACAGCATGAAGAAATTGTGCTGCACGAACCCGAACGCCGTCATCTGACCGGGCCGATCCGGGAACAGAAGGACCCAGAACACGATCGCCACCGAGTGCATCGGACCAGGAAGCGAGGCGCCGAAGAAGACGATCGGAAGGTAGCCAAACATTTCGCCGAACGTCACCGACCCCCCGAAGAGCCGCAACACCACCGTGTAGACGAACACTCCCGAGACCACTGCGGGAGCGCGCATGACGAACACCGCGCCATAGTGCCGCAGCTCCGCGAGGCGGAACGCCCGGAAAATGGGGCGGTCGCGCAGCGCGGCGCCGAACGGGATCCGCCCTCTGAAGAACGCGTACACGATCGCAAACAGCACCGCGGCGGCCAGCGCTATCGCCGGGATGATATGAAATGTCCGTGGAACGCTTTGCCATTGCAGCAACACGCCGAACGTCGCCCAGATGAGAAGGCTGTAGTACTCGCAAAACATGATGAAGAGCATGCTGGACCCGACTTCCCAGCCAGGCACGCCGTTCCGCCGATTCAGATAGAGCGCGATCGCGCCTTTGCTCACCTGTTCGTTCACCAGCGAGAGGATGTAGGCGCTCGCGCGGATGGGCAGGATGTCGCGATATCCGATCTCGACGTTGAACCAGTTGATCACGCGCCAGACGATCAGACTGTCGATCAAGAAAAAGAAGATGCAGTAGGGGATCATCAGCGCCAGCCACCGGAACCAGCTGACGTTCTCGAAACTCTTGACGAGATAAGGAACGAGGCTGGTGCCTTCGGCCGTCGCCGCGCGATCGAGGCGAACGTACAGATACAGGAAGCAGGCTGCCGCGATCAGGAGCGGCAGGATTTTCTGCCACGCTCGCGCCTTGTTCTCGCCAGTCATCCCATGCTCCTTTGGAGCATCTCGTCGAGTCCTGTGAGCTGGAGTCCGAGCGCCGCAGCGGCCGGCGCCGGGTCCAGCCGTGTGTCTGCGGTGATGACGTCGAGCGCATCGCGGGAGAAACCCCGTTGACCACTCCACTCTCGCAGGGCCAGCATCACCGACACCAGTCCCTTCGGCACCGATCGAACCGTCACCGTCCGTCCGGCGAGGCGCGCCGCGCGTTCGAGAATCTCGCGCTCGGCCAGCGCCACCGGGCCCACGAGGTCCAACGTGCGGTCACGGGCGGCGAGTCCGTGGCTGGCCACCAGGGCGGCGCGGGCGAGGTCGCCCACGTCGAGCGGTTGCTGGAGGTTGCGGCCTCCGCCGATCATCGTCGCCTTGCCGGCGCGCAGATGGCGCTTCAGCGTAGCCGTTGCCTCGGTGCCCGGCCCGAGCAGCAGAGGCGCGCGCAGAATCGCATAACCAAGGCCTGACTGACGGACCAGCGTTTCGGCCTCGCCCTTCGTCCGCCGGTAGCGGTTCGGTGATGCCGGATCGGCCCCGATCGCGCTGACGTAGACGATCATCCTCACGCCGCATGGCTTCGCAGCGTCGACGACGGCCCGCGTCGTGTCAACGTTCGCTTGCTGATAGCTCGACCCGGGACGCTCGGCGAGCACGCCGGCGAGGTGCACGACGGCCGAGGCGCCGCGGAAGGCAGCCTGCAGGCTTCCCGGATCGTCGTACGCGATCCGAGCGGTCTCATGAACGTGGTCCTTGACGGCTTGCAGTTCTCCGGCCGCGCGCTCGGACCGTACGCCGGCGACGACGACGATCGGCGTCGGCCATGTTGCCGCCGCCCGCGCGACGGCGCGACCGACCGCGCTGTTGGCGCCCGTGATCACCACTCTCATGCCTTCCGCCATCATTGCGTCCGGCCCAAAAAATCGTTGACGTTGGCATAGCGGCTCGCCATTCTACAGCCGGGGAAGAGTGAAAATGATGAAAGCACTGAAGATTGGGTTGCTGGTGGTCGGAGTCCTCGTGATCGCGACGCTGGTGACGGTGCGCGTGACCGGCCTGGAGCCCCCATACGTCGATCCCAGCAGCGAAGAGTTCGCCAAGAGCGGCCGGACCACGAGACCGGGATTGTGGCTGACAGGGGAGGTCGTCCATGAACCCGTGACGAATTGGGACTGGGTCAACACGGTCAACGACCCGATCCGCAAGAACACGATCATGCTCGAGACTCGTACCTGGTACGGCATCCCCCACTCGGTGACGATTAACATCATCGGGCGTGGCGACAAACTCTACGTGCAGGGGAGCGAGAGAGATTTCAGGCTGCAGAAGAAGTTCCCCTCCTCCAAGGCGTGGTGGGCCAACGTCGAGCGCGATCCGCGCGTGCGCATGAAGATCGGCGGAAAAATCTACGAGATGACGCTGGTATTGATCCACGATCGCGCCGAGGTTGCGCAATTGCAACGGGGTCGGGATCCCGTCACGAAAGAGATCGGCGCCGACGGGAAGGAGCACGTCACGCAGGTGACGCACTGGTGGCGCGTTTACCAGCGAAACATTCCGGAATATGGGAATGTGTCGGCGGCTGCCGCATCCAGATGAAGCACCGGGCCGCGATGCGCGTCGCGCTCGCCACCACCGCGTTCGTGTGCCTGATGGCGCGGCGCCCGATCCCGGTCGGCGCGCAGCGCGGCGGGATGTTCCTCGGATCCTCCGAGGATCCGGCCATCGCGTACTCGACCGCGCCGCTGCACAACGCCGTGTCCGAGGTCGACGCGAAGCTGCAGGACGGCAGCGTCCGGCTCACCTTCGACGGCCGCAGCGGCTATCTGCGCTCGGCGCTCGCGGCGCTCGACATCCCGGTCGATTCGCAGATGCTCGTGTTCTCGCAGACCAGCTTTCAGCGGCGGCGCATCAGCGAAGCCAACCCGCGCGCGCTGTTCTTCAACGATCGCGTCGCGCTCGGCTGGGTGCGCGACGGCGAGATCATCGAGGTGGCGGCGCAGGACGCGACCGAGGGCATGGTGTTCTACACGCTCGAGCAGCGTCCGGTCGAGCGCCCCGCGTTCCAGCGCGTGCTGACGTGCCTCGGGTGCCACAAGGCCGGCGACACGCTCGGCGTGCCCGGCATGCTGATGTTCAGCACGGCCTCGTCTTCAGGAGACGAGGCGCCCGCCAGGTCCGTGATGACCGACCACCGCAGTCCCGTCGCCGAGCGCTGGGGCGGCTGGTTCGTCACCGGACGCAGCGGCGCCGTGCGGCATCGCGGCAACGAGTCGACGACGATGGCCGCCGGCCGCGCGCGCGATCTCGGCTCGGTGACGGGATTGTTCGACGCCGACGGCTATCAGTCGACGTCGAGCGACATCGTCGCGCTGCTGGTGCTGTCGCACCAGATTCACATGGTCAACCTGATCACGCGCATCGGCTGGGAGGCGCGCGCGGCCGATCCGACGCTCCACGCGCCGTTCGTCGCCGCGCCCGGCGAGGAGCGGCTGATCGCCGAGATGATGCGCGGCATCGCCACCGAGTTCGTCGACTACCTGCTCTTCGTCGACGAAGCGCCGCTCGCCGATCGCGTGCAGGGATCGTCGCGCTTCGCCGAACGCTTCGCCGCGACGGGCCCGCGCGACGCGAAGGGACGCTCGCTGCACGATCTCGATCTCCAGCGCCGCCTGCTCAAGTACCCGTGCAGCTACGAGATCTACTCCGCCGCGTTCGACGCGCTGCCGCCCGCGGCGAAGGATCCGATCTATCGGCGGATGTGGCAGGTGCTCTCCGGCGAGGAGCGCGGCGATCGCTACCGCGCGGCGCTCCCGCTCGCCGATCGACAGGCCATCGTCGACATCCTGAAGGACACCAAGCGGGACCTGCCCGCGTACTTCGAGCGCGTGACCCGATGAAACGGAGGTCTTCATGATCAGGAAATCCTTCTCCGCAGCGGTCGCGGGCCTCGCGCTTGCGACGATCGTCGCGGCCGCGCTCGGCCCCGCTTGCACGCGCGCCGCCGCGCAGGTGGCCGTCGCCGCCGACGCCGACGACATCGCCGGCGTCGTCAGCGGCGCGCGCGGCCCCGAGGCGGGCGTCTGGGTGATCGCCGAATCGACGACGCTGCCGACCACGCTTCGCAAGATCGTGGTGACCGACGATCAGGGCCGGTATCTGGTGCCCGACCTGCCGAAGGCGGACTACAACGTCTGGGTCCGCGGCTACGGCCTCGTCGACTCGCCGAAGAAGAAGGCGGCGCCGGGCGCGACGCTGAACCTCACGGCCGTGCCCGCGCCGAACGCGAAAGCGGCGGCCGAGTACTATCCCGCGCTCTACTGGTTGTCGCTGATGCACGTGCCGCCGACGAGCGACTTCCCCGGCACGGGCCCGAGCGGCAACGGCATCTCGCCGAACATCAGGAGCCAGGGCGAGTGGATTCGCCAGGTGGTCAGCACCGACGGCTGCACCGGGTGCCATCAGCTTGGCGGCAAGGCGACGCGCGAGATTCCCGCGAGCCTCGGCGAGTTCCCCTCGGGCGCGCAAGCATGGGATCGACGGATTCAGGCGGGGCAGGCGGGCGGCGCGATGAGCGCGCGCTTCACGCAGGTCGGCCGCACGCGCGCGCTCGCGATGTACGCGGACTGGACCGACGCGATCGCGAAAGGCCAGCTCCCCGAGGCGGCGCCCGCGCGGCCGCAGGGCCGCGAGCGCAACGTCGTCGTCACCATGTGGGACTGGGCCGATCCAAAAGTGTATCTGCACGACGAGATCGGGACGGACAAACGGCATCCGACGGTCAACGCCAACGGTCCGGTGTACGGCGCGCTCGAGGAGAGCGCCGACTACATGCCCGTCGTGGATCCGGTGCACAACACGGCGACGCAGATCAAGCTGCAGGTGCGCGACCCGAAGACGCCGAGCCAGGCGAACAACCCGCCCGCGCAGCCGTCGCCGTACTGGGGCGACGAGGCGATCTGGACGGCGCAGACCACGGCGCACAGCTTCGCGATGGACGGCAACGCGCGCGTGTGGATCGCGGCGCGCATCCGTCCGAACCAGACGCCGGCGTTCTGCCAGCAGGGATCGAGCCATCCGTCGGCGATGGCGTTCCCGATCGCGCAGAGCGGCCGGCAGATGCAGCTCTACGATCCGAAGACGAAGCAGGTCACCACGGTCGACACCTGCTTCGGCACGCATCACCTGAACTTCGACGACAACGGCGTCCTCTGGTTCACCGGCGGCGGCCCGGTCGAGGGCTGGTTCGACACGAAGGTGTACGACAAGACGCACGACGAGCAGAAGGCGCAGGGCTGGACCGTGTTCGTCCTCGACACGAACGGCAACGGCAAGCGCGACGCGTACGTCGAGCCCGATCAGCCGATCGATCCGACGAAGGACAAGCGCATCAATGCGCCGTTCTACGGCGTGGCGCCGAGCCCGGCCGACGGATCGATCTGGGGGTCGGTGCAGGGCATGCCGGGATCGCTCGTCCGTCTCGTGCCGGGCAGCAACCCGCCGGCGACCGCGCTCTCGGAGATCTACGAGGTGCCGTGGAACGATGCGAAGGCGAGCGGCCGCGGCTTCGCGCCGCGCGGCATGGACGTCGACAGCCAGGGCGTGGTCTGGACGGTGCTGTCGAGCGGGCAGCTGGCGAGCTTCGATCGGCGCAAGTGCAAAGGGCCGCTGAACGGCCCGACGGCGACCGGGCAGCACTGCCCCGAAGGGTGGTCGCTCTATCCGCTGCCGGGTCCGAACTACCAGGGCGCGGTCGATTCGGCGAGCGCCGACTCGGCGTACTACGACTTCGTCGATCGCTTCGACATGCTCGGGCTCGGCAAGGACGTTCCGCTCGCGACCGGCAACGAATCGGAGGCGCTGCTCGCGCTCGTCGACGGCAAGTTCATGACCTTCCGGGTGCCGTATCCGATGGGCTTCTACGCAAAAGGCATCGACGGCCGCATCGACGACACGAAGGCGGGCTGGAAGGGCAAGGGCATCTGGACGAGCATCTCGACGCGTGCGCCGTTCCACATGGAGGGCGGGCGCGGCACCACGAGCAAGCTCCTGAAGTTCCAGGTGCGGCCCGATCCGCTGGCCAAGTGAAAATGCGAAATTAAGAATTAGGAATGAAGAATTAAGAATTCGTGACGACGAATTCTCAATTCCGAATTCCTAATTCTTAATTTCTCTTCGCGAGCGATCGAATGTAGTTGACGACGGTCCAGATCTCGGCGTCCTCGAGCTGATCGGCGAACGGCACCATGTTCAGATCGGGCGGGACGCCGTTCTTGATCACGGCGAAGATCTCGCCGTCGGTCGATCCGTGCTTCCATTCCTTGTCGGTGAGATCGGGCGCGGGCGGAATGAGGTCGTTGCCCGGTCCGCCCTCGCCGTTCGACCCGTGGCAGCTCGCGCAGTGGCGCTGATAGAGCCGTTTGCCGTCGGCGATCGATTCCGCCGTCGACGCGACCGGGTTCCTGATCCGCGCCGCGTCGGGGTTCCCTTGCGCGATCGGCGCGGCGGCGAGGGCTGGCGCGATTACGGCGGCCGCGAGACACAGGCGAAGGACGGCGGCGCGCACACCGCCGATCGTATCGCAAGTTACTCTCGTGCCGCCGTGATCCGGCATCATCGGCTCGTCGATCGCGTGCCGCCGAACTCGGCGGTGCCCACGCGAATCACCGTCGGCGTTCGCGGACGTCCGGACGCTGCCGATCCACGTCCGCCCGGCGTCACCTGGTAGCCCTCCGGCGCCGCCTCCGCCCAGATGCCGTACACGCGGCCGCCGTACGCGACGCACCATTCGTAATCGCCGAGGAACGCGTTGTCGCCGGCGAACGGCTCGTCCGACCACGCGTAGTTCGTGAAGCTCTTGCCGCCGTCGGTCGAGCGTGCCAGCGTGACGCGCGTCTTTCTGTTCGCGGGATCCTCGCGGCGATCGTAGAACTGCACGTTGATCGACCCGTCGATCGGATCGACGGCCATCCACTGCAGGAATTGATCGGCGCCGCTGTGAACCGGATCGTCGTTGACGCGCATCGGGCGCGTCCACGTCCGGCCGCGGTCCAGCGAGCGCGCGATGAAGACGTCGACGTCGCCGTTGCGGAAGTCGCTCCAGGTGACAAGCAGCGTTCCGCTCTTGCCGTCGATGCCGATTTGCGGAAATCCCATCGCGCGCGACACCCCGGGAATGCCGGCCGCGCCGCCGAAGTACGGCGGCCCGACGTCGAACACGGGCCGCGACGGCTCGAAGGACTTGCCCCCGTCGCGCGAGACCGCCAGCGTGACGTTGAGACCCTCGTTCCAGATCACGTACTGCGTCCCGTCGGGCGCAACCGTGCCGATGATGCCGACCACGGCGCCGTTGTCGTCGCGCGGGAAGCCGGCCTTCGTGCTGATGCGCTGCGGCCGCGCCCACGTCGCGCCGCCGTCGGTCGAGCGGCTGAACAGCACGATCGATTTGTCGATCTGCCATTCAATCCACGCGATGTACAGGTTGCCGTGATGCGGGCTCGCCGCCTGCGTGTCGGCCCAGATTCGCGGCATGTCTTCCAGCTTCACGTCGGGCTCCTCGCCGTTCCACGCGATGACCGCCGCCGGCTCGCGGTCCCACGTGCGGCCGCCGTCCGGCGAACGCCGCACGTAGATGCCGTTCGCGCCGGGACCGTGGCCCCAGTAGCCTGGCAGTCCGTTGCGCTGAATCGAGAGAAAGGACAGGAAGAGACGGCCCTTGTCGTCGAAGGTGAGCGAGACGTCGCCGCCGGATCGACCGTCTTCCCCGGCCGGCCGAACGGAGGTGAAGGTGCGCCCGCCATCGGTCGAATACGCGGCCCATCCGCCGCCGGCAGCGCCAACGACCTGGTTCGGGTTGTTGGGGTTCACGGCAATCGCCGGCTCGCTGCCGACCTGGCCCGGCGGCGTGATCGTGACGACGTGCGCGCCGGGGGCCGTGGGCAAACGGGCTTGAACGTGGACGCTGGCGGTGAGCACGCCGAGGAACGTCGACGCGATGGCGAACCGTGCAAGGACGCGGTTCATGTCACACCTCATTTCACGCGACAACACGATCCACGATCCGCTGCGAAGCTTAACGGACCGATCGTCGGGAGCGAACACATTTTTGCCGTCGCTCACGACCACAGTGGGCGTGGGCGGTGAGTTCGTTGACGCGCGAGATTCACGGTGCTATACCGTGCCCGACGAGAATCCTCCTGTCCGTTCGATGCGCGCTGCGGACGCGCCGTGGAGGCGAACGATGGCTCGAGCGTGGACGACACCCCTGGCCGGCCCGTGGCTTTTCTGCTTCGCCCTCGGCGGGGTCTTCGTTCGTCCGGCGCTCGCGCAGGGCACCGGCCAGATCGAAGGGGTCGTCCGCGACGAGCAGCGCCTCGTGCTTCCCGGCGTCGCGCTGTCGCTGCGAAACGCCGACAGCGGCGTCACCCGGACGGTCGTCAGCGAATCCGACGGCCGCTACGTGTTTCCGGCGCTGCTGCCGGGACGGTACGCCGTCCGCACCGACATGTCCGGCTTCGCGCCGCAGGAGCTGCGCGATATCGTGATCACGATCGGGCTGGAGCTGCGGCACGATTTCACATTGAAGCTGCAGGCGGTGGCGGAAACGGTCACGGTGAGCGCCGAAGCCCCACTCGTCGACGCCACGAAGGCCGAAGTGGCCGGGGTCGTCACGCGGCAGCAGATCGAGACGCTGCCGATCAACTCGCGCCAGTACCTGTCGCTCGCGCTGCTCATGCCCGGCACGACGGTCGACGCGACCCGATCGTTTTTTGCCACCGTCAACGTCGGCGGCTCGATGACCTTCAACGGCACCGGCAACGTCGTGGACGGCACGATCAACAACTGGGTCGAGGACGGCGAGCCGCGGCAGGACCTGCCTGAAGACGCGGTGGAGGAATTCAAAGTCACCAACTCGCTGCCGAAGGCGGAGTTCGGCCTCGCAACGGGCGGCGTCGTCCAGGTGGTGACGAAGTCGGGCGGCAACCGCGTCCGCGGCGACGGGTTCGAGTATTTTCGCGACAAGTCGCTCAACGCGCAGGGCGTCTTCGAAGCGACCAAGCCCGCGTATCGGCGCAATCAGTTCGGCGGCAGCGTCGGCGGGCCGATTGTCGCCGATCGGATGCATTACTACGGTGCATTCGAGCGCACGGCGATTGACGAGTTCTACACCGTTACCGCGCCGGGCAGCTTCTACTCGGCGGTCGACGGCACGTTTCCGAAACCGACGACGCGCAACCTGTACTTCGGGCGCGCCGATTGGCAGGTGACGAATTCCCACAATGCGTTCGTCCGCTATCTCCAGGAAGACGAGTTGACGCTGTGCGTGAACTGCGGCGGCACGACGGCCGCGACGGCCAGCTTCGACCAGAGCGTGCCGCGGCAGTCGCTGGCGGCGGGCTACACGTGGATCCGCGGCGCCCGGCAATTGAACGAGATCCGTTTCCAGTACGCGCATGCCGCGTTCTACGGCTACCCGTCCGGCACGACGCTGTTCACCGACATCGGCCAGTTCCCGGCCGAGCGGACCGACCGCCAGACGCGCGCGTACGCGTTTCCGTCGCTCACCTACGGCAGCAGTTACGACGATGCGAGCCCGGAGAGCCGGTGGGAATTCAGCGATGCCTACACGGTCCATCTCTCGAGACACGACCTGAGGCTCGGCGGCGAGTACGATCACAACCATTACAAGGTGGACGATGCCATCGGGTTGATCAAAGGCACGTACACGTTCGCCCAGGACCAGTCCTTCAATCCCAGCGATCCGTCGTCGATCGCGAACCTGAAGAATCCGATCCTGTTCACCGCGACCAGCGCGCCCGTCACGACGATCGATCCCTCGCGGTACTACGCGGCGTTCGCGCAGGATGATTGGAGGGTCGTGCCGCATCTGACGCTGAATCTTGGCGTCCGGTGGGAATACCTGTGGGGGCCGTCGAACGAGGGGCTCGATCCGAACGACTTTCCGGTCACGCTGCCGTACGTGGACGTCTCACGACGCGGCCATCGAGCCAATTTCGGCCCGCGCACGGGATTCGCCTGGGATGTGAACGGCGCCGGCAGGACGGTGGTGCGCGGCGGCTGGGGCATGTACTACGGGCACGTTCGAACGCTCGCCGCCATCGAGGAGTATCGGAACTTTCACCGCTTGAGCATCACCATCTCGAACCCGGCGTATCCCGATCCGTATCAGGGCCAGGATCCGTCCAGGTTCATCGTGTCGTCGAACGCGCCCAACGTCACGATCGCCGACAACGGGATGCGGCAGCCCGTGGCGCAGCAGGCGAGCGTCGGCATCTCGCGCAATCTCGGCGGCGACTTCGCCGTCCATGCCGACGTCCTGTACAACCACACGCAGGACGATTACAAGACGCTGAACGTGAACTTCGCCAATCCGGCGACCGGCCTCACCGTTCTTGGCACGCCGCCGCTCTCCAGCTTCGGCCGGATCGATCGCGTCCAGCCGACCTCGGACCTGACGATGCGTCAGATGTACGTGAAGCTCGAGAAGCGCTACAGCCATCGCTACCAGTACATGGTGTATTACACCTACACGAACAGCCGGGACAACGCCCCGATGGCGCGCTACATCGATGCGTTCACGTCGTACGATGTCGGGCCGTCGAACGGCGAGCGCCGCCATGCCGTCGTCGCGAGCGGATCCTTCCTGCTGCCGGCGAGCGTGACGCTCGGCGTCGTCTGGACCGCCCGCTCGCCGCTGCCGTGGTCGGCGACGGCGGGGCGGGATCTCAATCGAGACGGGTTCAACAGCGATCTGGTCCCGGGGACCACGCGCAATTCCGGCAGTCGCGATCTGAATCTGGCCGCGGTGAACGCGTGGCGGGCGTCGAACGGCCTCGCGCCGGTCAGCGAGTCTCAGATTGATACCTCCCGGATCAATATCATGGACGCCCGCGTGAGCAAGGCGTTCACGTTCGGGAGCGGGCGGAAGATCGAGCTCCTCGCCCAAGCCTTCAACCTGCTGAACACGAAAAACCTGCAGGCGCAATTCGGAAGCGGCCGCGTCGGCAATTCCCTGTCTCCGGTGTTCGGGACGATCGTGAGCGCCCGCCCGAACTTCCAGGGCGAGATCGCGCTGCGCACGACGTTCTGAACCGCTTTTGCGAGCGCACGCGCGGCCTGCCGCCGCGCGACTGGAAAGGCGAAGGGTTGTATGCACACATCCGGGCACCGTCGGTGTTTTGCGGTTCTGGCGACGCTTCTCCTGTTGATGGCGGGCCCGCGAGCCCTCGCTCAAATCGCCACCGCCACGATCGGCGGTGTGGTCACCGACGAGACTCGCGCGGCGCTGCCGGGCGTTGCGGTGACCGTCAAGAGCGCAGCCACCGGACACACACGCACGGCAACGACCGACCAGGCCGGGCGGTACCGGATCGCCGCCCTCGATCCCGGCACATACGAAGTGCGTGCGGAACTGCAAAGCTTCAAGACGGCGATTCGCACTGGCGTCGCGTTGACCGTCGGCGGAACGGCCGACGTGGACATCACGATGGCGCTGGGCACCGTGGCCGAGCGCGTGACGGTGGTCGGCGACGTGCCGCTGGTGGAGCCGTCGAAGGCTGAACTGAGCCGCGTCGTCACGACCGCCGAGATCGAGGCGCTTCCCATCAGCGGTCGGAACTTCGTCGATTTCGTGAAGCTGTCGAGCGGCGTGGCGACCGGCCGTGAGAACGTCGGCGGCGGCGCCTTCAAGGAGCCGGATGTCGGCGTCGGCTCGGCCGCCGCGCCGCGGCTGTCCTTCGCCGGGCAGTCCGAGCTGTACACGATGGTGCAGGTCGACGGAGCGGACAACGTCCAGACGTTCACCGGCCTGCCGCGTGCGACGCCGTCACAAGAGGCGGCTCAGGAATTCCGCGTCCTCAACTCCACCTATCTGCCGGAGTACGGGCGCTCGTTGGGCGGCTTCGTCAACATCGTGACGAAGTCGGGCAGCAACAGCCCCAGCGGCTCGCTCTACTACTTCGGCATGCACGACGCGCTCAACGCCCGATCCGTGCTCAACCAGCCCGGCGCCGACAGGCTGCGCCAGAACCAATTCGGCGCGACGGCCGGAGGCCCGTTCGTTCCCGATCGCGCATTTTTCTTCGCCAACTATGAGGGGCAGGTGCGCGAGCAGTCGAACCGGTTCTCGCAGGTCGTGCTCGACAACGTCGACGCGCTCAACGCCGTGCGCCTGCAGTTCGGGCTGAAGCCGGAGACCACGAACCAGGTGCAGAAGAACAACTACCACTCGTTCATGGTCAAGGCGGACGAACGCGTATCGGTTCACACGTTGTCGACGCGCGTCAATTTCCTCGACTCCGATACCGACAACTTCCTGGGCGGAGGCGGCCGCGCGTCTCCGACCTCGAGCACCGGGCGCAACAACGTCACGAAGGACTTCGCCGCCGTGCAGAGCGTGATTTCGGTCCCCTCGCCGCATCTCGTGAACGAAGCGCGTTTTCAGGGCGCCTATCGGAGCTTCGACTTCCCCTCGGTGCTGAAGGAGCCGGCGCTCGAGATCTCGAACTTCATCATCATGGGAAAGAGCACGTCGGACGTGGACTTCTACAGCGAACGCCGCTTTCAATTCTCGGACAGCGTCACCAGGACGGCCGGATCGCATCAACTGAAGGCCGGCGGCGACGTCAACGTCCTTCGCGACCAGTCCGAGTTCCACGCGTTTTTTCCGGCGCGCATCATCTTTCCGTCACTCGCGGCGTTCCAGTCGTTCACACCGGCGGTGTTCTGGTGGCCGTACCTCCGCTCGGCGTCCGTCTATCCAGGCATCGCGACCACGTGGGCCGCCGACAGCCCGTCCGCGGCCTGGACCGGTGGCACACAGTGGACGATGAACTACAGCGCGTACGGGCTGTACGCGCAGGATCAATGGAAGCCTTCCTCCAAGCTGTCGTTGACCTACGGTCTGCGGTACGACGTCGAGATCTATCCCGACGCCTACATCACCCGGAAGGACTTGAACAACGTCCAGCCGCGCGTCGGCGCCGCGTACGCGTACAGCGAGAACGGCGTCGTTCGCGCAGGCTACGGGCTCTTCAACGACCGCCTGGCGAGCAGCGTCGGGCAGCTGTTTCACGCGTCGTACAACTCCAGCGCCGGCTTCCAGCCGAACGCGCGCCTGCTCTTCCCGACGATCGCGCCAATCAGTCCGCCGTTCGAGCAACGGACCGTGGGCGGGGCGATCGCGCCGATCGCCGCGCGGGCGTTCCTCCTCACCGGCCAGGTGCCGACGACGAGCAGCGTCTCGCTCGCCGATACGCTGGACGGCGCCGTCCGGACGCCGTACAGCCATCAGGCGAGCGTCCAGATCACTCACGAAGTCCGACGGAATCTCGCGGTCTCGGCCGCCTACCTGTTCCTCGGCGCGCGCGACATTATCGGACACACCGGCAACCTGAACGCCGTGCAGACCGGCGTCCTCGCGACCGGCAAGCCATCCTATGCCGGCGGACGGCAGTTCCCGGAGATCGGCGACGTATTCGTGCAGACCAACACCGGACGCTCGACCTACCACGGCGTCACGTTCGAGGTGGAGCGCCGGTTCAGCGGACGTTTTGGCGTGCACGGGAGCTACACGCTCTCGCAGGCAAGAACCAACGTCGATTCGCTGGCCAACCTCGCGGACATCCCCGAAGGCACCGACATCGACGGCGAGATGGCTCGATCGCGGCAGGACGTGAGGCATCGCTTCACGCTCAGCGCGATCGGACGGGCGCGTGCCGGCATCGGCATCAGCAGTCTCGTCTCGATCGAGAGCGGCCGGCCGTTCAACATCTTCGTCGGCCGCGACGCGAACGGCGACGGCAACCCCAACTCCGATCGTCCCGGGTCGATCGGGCGCAACATCTACGAGGGTCCAGGCTACGCGACGGTCGATCTCCGCGTCAGTCGCGAGTTCAAGGTCGGCGACAAGACACGCCTGGAGCTCCTGCTGGACATGTTCAACGTGTTCGACCGGACCAACGTGAAGGACATCAACACGGTCTGGGGCAGCATCGATTACCCGAACACGCCGCCTCCGGCGAGCCTTGGCTTCGGCACGCCGCGCGACGTGTTCAACCCGTACCAAACGCAGTTCGCAGCCAAACTGAAGTTCTGAGGGTGACCGACGATGCCATTGAAATTACGTCGCCCGATCGTCGCGGCAGGCGGGATCGCAGTCGTGATGGCCGCGTTTCTCGGCGCCGCGGCCCCGCAGCAAAAGGTGTCGGACACCGCTTCGCCAGATCGTCCTGCGCCGCGGACCGCGGACGGCAAGGTGGACTTCTCCGGCATCTGGGACGCCGATCGACATTTCATCTACGACATTCACGACGCGCTGAAGGAAGGCGACGAGCTGCCTCTGCAGCCCTGGGCCGAAAAGGTGGCGCGCGAGCGGATGTCTCGAGACGATCCCGAGGCGCAGTGCCTTCCGGCCGGCGTGCCGCGGCAGGCGCCGTACCCATGGCGCATTCTCCAGACGCCGACGCACGTGTTCTTTCTGTTCGAGGGCAACATCCACAGCTATCGTCAGATTTTCATGGACGGCCGGAAGCATCCGGACGATCCCAACCCGACATGGTACGGCCACTCGATCGGCCGGTGGGAAGGCGACACGCTGGTGGTGGACTCCGTCGGATTCAACGAGAAGTTCTGGTTCGATTTCGCAGGCCACCCGCACACGGAACAATTGCACGTCGTCGAGCGCTATCGCCGTCCCGATTCCAATCATCTCGACTATGAGATCAGCATCGACGACCCCGGAGCGTACGCGAGACCGTTTACGCTCTACGGCCACTCGACGTATCAGCACGGCGAGGAGCTGATGGAGTACATCTGCAACGAGAACAACAAGGATCTGGCGCACATCGTCGGCAAGGATCCGCGAAACAGATACTTCAAGAAGTGACTGCCCTTAGAGCGCGTAACGTCGTCACGCCGTGAGCTCAAATACGGGTCCTGAGCGGCAAGACGACCGTCACTGATCGGCCATCTCTCTCGAACACGAGACGCCGCGTTGAACCGTCCGCGCTGAGAAGGGTGCGTAACTGCACCGGCGTCAGATCGCCAGCCGCGCGATCGTCGATCTTCACCAGCACGTCCCCGACGCGAACGCTTGCCTCCGCACCTGCGGAATCCGGAATAACGTCGAACACGACGTGTCTGCCGCCACGCCGGATGAAGCCGATGCCGCTGGCGTCGAACAGATGCGGTTGTCGGTAGCGCTCGTTCGGTGTCAGGTACATCTTGTGCCCGTCGAAGTCGAAGGCCACGGTGAACCTTCGCAGGAACCCTGAGCCGATCGTTCCGTCGGCGAGCGATCCGTCGGCGCCAAGATTCCCGTGAAGGAGGCCGATGACCGGTTCGTCCACGCGAAATGGCCCAACGGTGACGGCCCGCGGCCGCGCCGCCAGCAGCTGGGTGATCCGGCCCGTCTGCGGATCCGGATGCACGATCGCTCGCGCGGTCGGGAGCTGCGACTCGACGCGCGCCGCCGCGCCGCCGACGAGGATGGCGCCATAGAACGACGTTCCCGTGTCGGGCAGCACTCGCAGCGGCAGTTGCGTCCCGTCACCGAGCGTCGTCTGGATGTCCACATACGGCACCCTCGGGTTCGTGCGAAACAGAAGAGGAATGGTCTCGGTGCCCGCGGGCGGTCGATACGCGGCACGCTCGTAGAGCGTCAGCCGCGGTGTCATGTGCTCGAACTCGACGACGAATTGCCGCAGCAGCGCGACCCCCAGGATGCAATCCATGTCGGGCGCTTCCTCGGGGAAGCGGCGGACGATGATCGACTGGTTGGCGTACGAGACACCTCCGACGACGACCGTCGTCGTGGTGCTGCGGTCGCCTGGCGGCGGCGCGTTTCCGTCGGGTGTGGCTATGCCCGGCGAGACGGAGAGCCCAGCGGCAATCGCCTTGGCCTGGTCCAGCGCAATGAGCGCGCTGAACCCTGAATCCGGGTTGCACCAGAAGACCTTCGTCCCGATCGTGACGGGAATGAGCACGTGTTCGGTGGCGGTATCGAACTTTCCGTCGATCACGATGCCGCTGGTCGACTTTCGAGGAGGCTGCGCGCACAGAACCGTGGCGCCCAGCAGGCTCGCGATGACGGCCGCGTTGCCGCGTGTGAATGCTCTTGACATGTCACGCTCCGCGGGCGAGTATCTCACATAGATATCTATGAGACAACGCCGCGACACGCTCCAAGGCACTCTCGACCTGCTCGTGCTGCGCACGCTCGCCGGCGCGGGCGCGATGCACGGTACGGACATTTCGGATCGCATCGCCGAGACGTCGTGCGACGTCCTGCGCGTCGAAGAGGGATCGCTCTATCCGGCGCTCCATCGGATGGAAGAGGCCGGATGGATCACCTCGCAGTGGAAAGCGTCGGAGAACAATCGCCGCGCCCGGTACTATCGGCTCACGGCGAGTGGCCGGCGCCGTTTGTCGGAGGTCGAGCAGCGCTGGACGAAGCACGTAGACGCCGTCATGCGCGTGCTGAAGATGGCGTGACATGTCCGCGCTGACCCGCTTGCTCAACCGCTTTCGCCGGACCTTGCTCGAGCGCGAGTTCGACGATGAGATCCGCTTTCACCTCGAAGAGCGGACGCGCCGGAACGCCGCCGCGGGCATGAGCCCGCAGGACGCCGCAGCGGACGCTCTCGATCGTTTCGGCAGCGTCGATCGCGCAAAGGCGGGGATGCGCTCCGCGCGCACGGTGGCGCATCCGACGCTCGCCGTCTCCGCATCGACGCTGGTCGTGCTGTCGCTCATCGGCGCGATCTACTGGAGCAGCCGGTTACCGGTGTACGACCTCGGCGCGGGCATTACGGCTCCCGTGCCGATTGTGACGCCGCACCCGCAGTACACGGCGTCTGCGATGCGCGCGAAGATTCAGGGCGCGGTCCGCGTGCGGTGCGTCGTACGGCCGGACGGCGTGTGTGGGGACGTCACCGTCGTGCGGTCGCTCGATCGACGGTATGGGCTCGACGAAGAGGCGCTGCGGGCGAGCCGCAACTGGCGGTTCAGGCCGGCGCTTCGCGCGGGCACGCCCGTGGCGACAAGGATCGATTTAGAGATGCGCTTCGCGCTGCGCTGAGGCGCGACGTGATGCTCGCCGCGAGAGAGCCTGATGTTTCCTGATCTGCGATACGCCCTTCGTCTGATTCGGAAACTCCGCCGGAGCGGCGGTGGTCCTGCTGCGGCTTCTGCGGGCCTTCTTATATGGAGTCGGCTCGGCCGATCCCGTAACGATGATCGTCGTCGCGGCGATCCTCGCCGGCATCGCGATTCTGGCCTGCTACCTCCCGGCGCGCCGCGTTGCGAGCATCGACCCGCTCATTGCCCTCAGAACGGACTAGTTGTTCACACCAGGTCAGGTTTTGTTACAGGCTCTCAAGCGATTTCGTGGCTCGTGGATGGCTGCTGCCCTAGTGCCACGCCGGGAAAAACGTCGTAGACATAATCGTGCGCGTTCAAGGCCACTTTCCCGAGCGTCCCTGCTTCAACACCTCTCAGGATCTCTTCCCGCGAGCGATCGAAGATCGCATCGAGGATTTGGGCGCGGTCCGCAGCGCCGGCCTGCGCGATGACGAAGAGGACGCGTGCGCTGTGCTGGATGTACCGCGGCGACAGCAGTTGACGCTTCAGGATGTCCATGATGATCGGCGCCTTGGCGCGATCGAAGCGGCCCGGGTCGCCCCGCCGATCGAGTTCGTCGAAGAACGCCGAGGTCCATTGGTTGTGGCACGTCCACAGCTTTTCGAACAGACCCTCCGAAAAACGCGTTCCGGCCTTGACCTCGAACGCGTTCGACGCCGGCACGACGCCGTCCTCGGTGAGCGCAGGCCCCTTGAGCCAGCCGTCTTTGGTCACCGCGGCCTCGTGATGCAGGAGGCTCCACAACCAGGACACGTCGATACGATAGGTCGCGAGATCGTTCATGAAGCGCAGCGACAGCTCGTAGTCGTCGATGGCGGCGGCGAAATTCCCGTTGAGAATCTGGAAACCGTAGTTGGCGGCCATGTAAAACGCGTGTTGGATGCGCTCGATCGTGATCTCCCCCGCCGGCACGCCATAGATGTTGTTCCAGCGCTCGGAGGTGAGAAGCTTCTCCGGCATGTCGAGCGCCTCTCTGGGGATCACCCACGGGGTGATCTGGCCGTGCGCGTTCAACAAGTCGCGCGACTGCAGCACGCGCCGCTCGGCGTCGACGAGACCGCTGGCGACGGTCGGTACGGTTCTGTCCTTCACGTCGACCGTCTCTTGCGGCGCGTTGACGATGGCCGGGAGATCGGCGACCAACGCGCGCAGCGGTGCGTTGCCCGCCGCGACGTAGGCCGGCTCCGGACTCGCCACCCAGCTTTGCCGATAGGCATCGTACAGTCGACCCTTCACGCGGTTCGCGAGGATGTCTTCGAGCGTCGGCCGCTCATCGCGGGCCAGCGGCTGCTCGGGGACGAAGATCAGTCCGAGCAGGCGCTCGCGCAGCTTGTCGATGACCATCGCGCGCAACGCGAGCGGATTGTATTTCGAGCGGCCGTACGGATCCGACGCCGGATAGATCATGACCGCCGCCATCCCGCCAATCGGCGCGCCGTGGCTCAGTTCGCCAGCCTTCATGCCGGCCATCAGCATGACGAGCGCGTTGTACCGCTGGTAGGCGATCATGTTCGGCGCCGCCATGTTGATCGACTGCGGATCCGGAAAGACACCCTCGGGGTCGTCTTTCCACATTTCAATCAGGCTGCCAAGATAATCCCAGCGTCCGACGTTCGTTCCGAGAAGCCGACGCCGCAAGACCCAGGCGATTGCCGGAAGAAACCGCCCGGCATTGCCCTCCTCGTACAGGACCTTGATCTTGAAGGCGCCCGGGTCGACTCCGATGAGAACCTCCAGCCTCGACAGAAGCTTCTCGATGATGAGCGCTTCATGCGGCGTCTGAATCTTCGGAATGTAGAAGTAGACGCCGGTGCCGGCGCGCGCGAGCGCTTCGTAGTTGTTGAGCACCCAAAGCACCGCAACCGCGATGACGGCGGGCACCGGTTCGCCGGCCACGGTGATCTGATCGAACCGCACATGAATCCCCGGAGGCCGGGCGAACCGCGTCGGCCACTGATCGGGCGGTCGATTGATCGTGTACGTCCGCCGTTGATTCTTCTTCGTCACCTCATACGCGCGATCGGTCCAGCGTCCCTCGAAGATGTCTTTCGCATTCTGCAGGGCACCAAACACGCCGACCGGCTCGCGCTCGGACGTCCCGTCGGGCCGGAAGTGGGCCGGCGACGCGTCTTCGAAGTCCGGCATGTTCATCGGCGCCGCGCTGTTCAGTGCGTTGAACGCCATGTCGAGCGGGTGCCACGGACCGGTCAGTTCGAGGCCCGCGTTCAACGAAGGGTGAGCGTCCTTCGGGATGGGCACTTCGTCATTGAGCCGCCACCGCCATTGGCTCTCGCGGCCGAGAAAGTTGTCGACCAACCCTTGAACGATCTGCCGAAACGATCGGAATTGCCCTGTAACCGGATCCTCGAATGTGTCGTCCCATTTCGGCCACGCATATTTTTCGCGAACCGCGGCCGTGGATTGCAGGAGGGCTCCCCGCGCACTGAGGGCGGCAGCGATATCGGGACCCAGATCCTTCGCAAGCGTGGCGATCGTCTCTTCGACGTTCACGGTTCGGCCGTTGATCCGTCGCGTCCCGAACAGGCCGGGGAATCTCCGGAGAATGTCCTCACGAATCATGGCGTAGTGTCGTCCTCACGGCGCCGCGCACCCAATTGGCGGCGTCCTCGATATTAACCGACCGCGTCGACCCCCGCCTTGGCGCATTGACCGTCCTGCGCGCTCGTGCCGCCGGACAACCCGATCGCGCCGACGATCTTCCCTTGAATCGTGATCGGCAAGCCGCCTTCCACGGGCACCGCTCCCTTGATCCGCAGCACGCGCATGCCCTCTCCGCCCGACGTCAGCATGTCCTGGAACGCCTTCGTCGAGCGCTTGAAGCGCGCCGCCGAGCGCGCCTTGTCCTGGCAGACGAGTACGCTCGCCACCTGCGTGTCGTCCATCTTCTCGAAATACACGAGATCGCCAGCCGTATCCACGACAGCCACCGCCATCGTCCAGTTGTTCCTGCGCACTTCCGCCATCGAAGCGGCCGCCGCCTTCTTGGCCGTCTCGAGTGTGATTGCGGGGCCGTACGACATATCGCGGTCCTCCGAGGATTGCCTGCCGCGTGCACCGGCCACGTCGGATTCCGGTACCGAGGTCAGGCGCCGAGTGTAGCCCAACCTCGCCGTTCACGCGACCTCAACGCGCGGCGACCGGCGGAGTGGTCTTCGGCGGCTTGCGCGGCGCGGACGCGCGCTCGTACGCGTACGCGATTCTCAGGAGCGTCGGCTCGCTCCACGGCTGCCCGAGGAGATCCATGCCCACCGGCAGCCCGTCCGCTGTGAATCCCGCGGGCATGCTCAGCGCGGGGAACCCGGTCGTCGCGCTCAGCTGACAGTTCGAGCCGTTCTGCGGCTGACCGATCGCGGCGGGCTTGCGGCGCAGTGTCGGGTAGACGAACGCCGTGATATCCCGTTCGTTCATCAGCGAGAGGATCGCTGCGCGCGCCTGCTCCCGCTTCGAGAGCGACGCGCGATAGCTCTCCGAATCCCGCGAGTCCACGTCGTTGGCGCGCTTCAACACGCCTTCGACGGCCTGGTGATATTTGCCGCTCGCAAGGATATCGCCGAGCGAGCGCATGGGCGCTGACGGAAACCTGGCGAGGAAGTCCTGCAAGTCGAACTTGAACTCCGCGTTGATGACGCTGGTCTCGCGGAGGAGCTCGTCGAGCCCGGCATAGGGAACCTCGACGACTCCGGCGCCACGCGCCCGGATCTCTTCGACAGCGTCGCGGACGGTGCGCGCCACTTCCTCGTCTTCCGGCGCGCTGCCGAACAGCGGTGTGAGGATGCCGATGGTCACGTCGCCGAGCCCGGCGTCACCGACCGATCCGTTGTAGGTGCGCGGAATGTGGCGCTGGCTGTCGCGCGTGATCGGATCGGCCGGATCGAAGCCAACCGTGGCGTCGAGCATCAGCAGGAGATCGGGCACCGTCCGCGCGAGCGGACCGCCGATGTCCTGGCTGTGGGCGAGTGGAACGATGCCGTCCCGGCTCGACAACCCGATCGTGCCCCGGAGGCCCCACAGGCTGTTCTCCGACGAGGGATTTCTGATCGATCCGCAGGTATCGGTGCCCATGCCGGCGGCGGCGAAACTCGCGGAAACCGCTGCCCCGGTTCCGCCGCTCGAGCCGCCGGCGTTGCGGGTCGGATCATAGGGATTGCGCGTCTGTCCGCCGGCGGAGCTGATCGTGGTGATGCCGTACGCGAGCTCGTGGAGGTTGGTCTTGCCGAGGACGACGGCGCCCGCGTCGCGCAGCTGCTTCACCATGAAGGCGTCGCGGCCGGTCTGGAAACCGGCCAGCGCGAGCGAGCCCGCAGTCGTCGGCATGTCCGCCGTGGCGTAATTGTCCTTCACGACGATCGGGATGCCGTGCAGCGGTCCGCGGACGCGGCCGGCGCGGCGCTCGGCGTCGAGCGCGTCGGCCTGTTCCAGCGCTCGTGGATTCAGCGCGATCATCGCGTTCAGGCGCGGACCGTCCTGGTCGTACGCCTTGATGCGCGCGAGGTACTTCTCGACGAGATCGTGCGAGGTGACGGTCCCGATCCGCTGCGCGGCGAGCAGCTGGACGATCGTCTTCTCGGTGACGTCGAAGGTGGACGCCGGAGCGGCCGTCGGCAGCGGCGCGATCAGACCGATTTGCGGCGCCTGCGCGGCGAGCGTCGCGGCAGCGGCCAGCGTCGCGAGCAGTGTCCTCACGGCGGACGATTGTAGAGCGGGACGCGCCATACCAGGTCACGATTCGCCACGCTGTCGCAAACGGGAACGCGACGGACGACTCTTACGCGGCTGATCGTGACACTCCGGAAGGAGCCTATAATCCCTCCACTCGGAGAACCCAAACGAGCGGCACGAGCGCAGGAGTATCGAGCGGTCGCGACAACGAGCGCAGAGGAGCCAAATAATGGCGTCTGGAATGAATTTCAGACGGTCGATGACCGTCGGCGTCGTCCTGACCGTCCTTGGGATCGTGGCGACCTCGACCTCAGCCCAGAACGTCGCGGCGACGAACTACGCGGTGCGCACGCTCGCGCTGCCGGACAACGGCACGGGCGACGTCTCGATGGACTACATCGCGTTCGACCCGCCGACGAACCGCTTGTGGGTGCCCGGCGGAAATACCGGCGCAGTGGACGTCGTCGACGTCGCGACGGGCAAGGTTCGACAGATTCCCAATCTGCCGACCTCGCAGGTTCAGGCTCGGGGTGGCACGCGCGTCCTGGGGCCGTCCGGCGTCAGCATCGGCAACGGCATCGTGTACGTCGGCAATCGTGGCGGGTCGGAGGTGTGTGCGTTCAACTCCCGCTCGCTCGCGCGCGTGGCGTGTCAGCACCTCGACTCCAGACCGGACGGCGTCGCCTACGTCGCCCCGACCAAGGAAGTGTGGGTGACCACGCCCGGCGAACAGGGTATTCGGATCCTCGATGCGATCACGTTGGTGCAGAAGACAAAGCTCACATTTCCGGGCAACCCGGAAGGCTACGCTGTGGACGCGAAACGCGGTCGGTTCTATACGAACCTGGAAGACGCGGATCGCACCATCGCCGTCGATCTCAAGACGCATGAGACGCTCGCAACGTGGAATCCGGCGTGTCGCGGCGGCGGTCCGCACGGCCTGGCCTTGGACGTCGACGCGGGCCATTTGTTCATCGGGTGCGATGCCGCCGCCGAGGTGATGAACGTCGGCGGCGATGGCGCCGTGCTCTCGAAAGTGGAGACCGGCGACGGCGTCGACGACATCCATTACGAGGCCGGCAGGCACCTGCTGTACGTCGGTGCGGCTCGAGCGGCGAAGCTCACGATCGCTCGTGCCGACAACGCAGGCAAGCTGACGATCGTCGCGCAGATTCCGACGCAGAATGGCGCGCGAAATGGCGTTGTCGCCAAAGATGGGACGGTCTATTTGGCTCACGGGGGCGGCGTGAAGCTGCCCGCGCTCGTCGTCGTGTCGCCGCCCAAGTAGTGCTTCACTGGGTGCGTGGACGGATTTCTTGATCCGGCAACGCAAAGCCGATGAACTCGCCGGAGTAGTTTCCACCGCTGACGGCGACGACGATGTACTGTTTGCCGTTCAACATGTAGGTCATCGGCGATCCGCTTTGCGCCGCGGGCATCCAGACCGCACCGACCTGCCGCCCGTTCGCCTTGTCGTACGCACGCAACATGGCGCCGCGTGGATGTTCCGCGGTCGTCGTCACCTGTGGATCGCCCATGACGACGAGCGTCTTCGTGTTCATCAACCCGACGCCCGACACCGACATCCCCGTGTTCGGGATCGTCAATCCCTTCAACGCGGGGTGATTGCGGACGTTGTCGGGCGTGTCGCCCGCCGGCACCTGCCACAGAAACTCGCCGCGGTCGATGCTGATCGCCGTGATCGTTCCGTACGGCGGTTTCATGATCGGCAGGCCCTGAACGTTCAAACCGCCACCGCCGCCAGCCGCGGCGCCGCCAGCCGCTCCGCCTCCGGCGGCTCCCGCCGCTGCTCCGCGGCCACGTCCCTCCGCGGCGGCGGCCGCCGCCGCCGGAGTCGGGGTGATCGATGAGGGCGCAAACGGTCGGCCCGTTCCGTCCGCGGCGCAGCAGTCGCCAGGACCCGTCGCCATGAAGAACTGGCGCCCGGCCACGCCGGACACGTATCGGATATCGGAGAATCCCGGCGGCGGCGCGACGACCGATCGCGCGGCCACACTGTGAGAGCCCTGCGCGTACACGACATGGAGCTCGGGATCACCGGCCGAACCGGGCCAGTTCGTGGCGGTGCCCGCGCCGATCGCGCCGAGGATGCCGTTGACGTCGCCCAGCAGCGCGGGCGTGAACGGAGAATTTCCGTTCCGGTACCGCTTGAGCGCGTCGAGCGCCTGCGCGCGCAGCTCCGGCGTGAAATCGATCAAATCATCGGGCACCCGGAGATAGTTGCGCGCATAGGCCGGCGGTTTGGACGGAAACGGCTGCGTCGGCGATGTCTTCTCGCCCGGCACATCGGATTGCGGCACGGGCCGCTCTTCGATTGGCCACACCGGCTTGCCCGTGACCCGATCCAGCACGTACAAAAAACCCTGTTTGCTCGGCGATGCCACGACTTTGATCGGGCGGCCGTCGACGGTGACGTCCATCAGAATCGGCGACGAGGAATTGTCGAAGTTCCAGACGGGATGGTGCACGTACTGGAAGTGCCATTTCCGCTGCCCGGTTTTGAGATCGACGCAGACCAGCGAATCCCCGAACAGATTGTTGCCGGGCCGGTGGCCGCCGTAGACATCCTCGGTCGGGTCTTCCACCGGCAGATACACGAGACCAAGGTCCTCGTCGACGGAAATCTGCGTCCACACGCCGGTATTGCCGTTGACGGCCCACGACTCGTTCTCCCATGTGTCGTTGCCGAACTCGCCGGGCCGTGGAATCGTGTTGAACGTCCAGAGCAGCTTCCCCGTGCGGGCGTCGAACGCGCGAACCAGCCCTTTCGTGTTGTTGTGGGTGACCACCGTCGCGCCCTCGCGCATGGCCGAGCCCACGATGATCGTGTCCTTGACGACCACCGGCGTCGAATGGACGCCGATCTCGCCGCTCTCGAGATCGATCTGCTGCCCCTTCCCGAAGACCGCACCGACCTTGAGATCGACGACCCCGTTCGCGCCAAACGCGTTGATCATCGCGCCGGTCTTCGCGTTGAGCTCGACGAGGCGGTAGCCCGTCGTCACGTAGACCACGCGCTCGTCGCCCTTGCCGTCGGTCCAATACGCCACGCCGCGGCCCGAGAGCTGCCGCGGCGACAGCACGGCGCGCTGTCCTTCGCGCACGGCGTGAGACCAGATCAGCTCTCCGTTGCGCCCGTCGAGCGCGACGACCGAGCGGCGCACGCCTGCGGTCGTATACAGCACGCCCTTGACCATGAGCGGCGTCCCTTCCAGCTTGTATTCGGGACGCGGCCCGAGACTATCGGTCTTGAATCGCCACGCCACCTCGAGCTTGTTGAAGTTCGACGCGTTGATCTGATCGAGCGGCGCGTATCTCGTGCCGCGGATGTCGCCGTTGTAGCTTGGCCATTCGCCAGCCTTGGTCGTCGGCTGCGCCGGCCACGATCCTTGCGTGGGAGGAGCTCCCAGGAAAATCTGTGCTGCAACAGCGGACCCGATCACGATGATCCCGATGACGAGCGACGCGATCGCCATTACGCAATGCGCAACCCTTCGCGACATCGTGCACTTCCCTTCTCATGGCGGACGGCATTGATGCGGGCAGCCGGGCGGTCTCGAGAAAACTGCGGGATTATAACGCGCCCGCGAAGAGCTTAGAATGAGGACGCACCTTAATCGCCACCGCACGGTATCGGGGACCGGTGATCTCATGAACACCGATTCGAGCCGGCGTTATTTTCTGCGGCAGGCTTCGGGAGCGCTGCTGGCGTTCGGCGGCGGCTTTTCGCCGACGCACGGCGCGAATTCGACGCTGCAGGTGTTCTTCGACCCGGCTGTCCTCGAGCACAAACCAGGCGCCGATCACCCTGAGAGTCCGGAGCGGGCGCAGGCCGTGATGAACGTGGTGCGGACGATCGAGCGCCAGGGACGCCTGTTGGTCGGGGCACCGCGTCCGGCGACCGAAGATCAGATCCTGTTGGTGCACACGCGCGAGTACGTCGACAGAGTGCGAGCGGAGATCGAGGCGGGGCGGCGGCAGTTGAGCACAGGCGACACGGAAATCTCGACAGGCTCCTTCGTGGCGGCCCTCGCGGCGGCGGGGACAGTGACGTCGGCCGTCGATGCCGTGCTGCGCGGTAGCCTGCGCCGCGCGTTCTGCGCCGTGCGTCCGCCAGGTCATCACGCGTCCCCGAGCCGCGGGATGGGCTTCTGCCTGTTCAACAACATCGCCATTGGCGCGCGTCACGCGCGGAGCGGCCACGGGGTCGAACGCGTTCTCATCGCCGATTGGGACGTGCATCACGGGAACGGTACGCAGACGGTCTTCTGGAATGACGGTTCGGTCTTGTTCTTCGATACTCACCAGCATCCCTGGTATCCGGGCACAGGGAGTCCCGACGAGCAGGGCGACGGCAAAGCTCGCGGTCTCATCATGAACCGTCCATTCCCGGCGGGATCCGGACGGCGAGACATCGTCGGGGTGTTTCGAAACGAGCTCGTTGCCGCAGCCGAACGTTTCCGGCCGCAGCTCGTCATGGTGTCCGCGGGCTTCGACTCACGGCTCGGCGATCCGCTCGGTCGCTTCACGCTGAACGACGCCGACTTCGCGGAGCTGACGGACGTGATGATCGGGATCGCGGAGCGCCATGCTGACGGGCGGCTCGTGTCGGTGCTCGAGGGCGGGTACTCGCTCGATGGTCTCGCTCGCGGCGTCGGCGCGCACGTCGAGCGACTCGCCGACCCGAAACGCCTTTCACGTTCGCCGCGCTCGCGGTGAAGCGTCGCACCCTCACTCTTGTCGCCCGGACGGCGAAGATGTCATCGATCGCCGGGGCGCGAGCCTCCGTCGTGTGAGAGGTCTCGCGATCTCGTTGGCACACAATCGTTTGCGTGCGCAGCGTTACGGCCCAGCCGGGCATACGCATTGCTCTCGTGCTGTCCCGCGTAAAGCGTAAGTCGCAGCACATTTTGGAGGCCGCGCATGTCCAGCACACGGTTCACTGTGGCTGTCGCGATCTCGATAGCCGCATTCCTTCTGCCCGCGAAAGGCGCAGCATCCGATCGACCGACGCTCATCTCACACGTCATCTCTCCACCTGTGCGCGACATGCCTCCGCAGGCTCGTCGAAACGGACCGCCGGAAGAGAAACCCGTGCGGCGCCCGGCGTCTCATCGCAGCTCGGGCGACATCGTCGATCCCGTTGTGCAAACGTCCACGACCACGGCCGCCAGTGCCCAGGCGCTCGGACAGTGGGAAGGGTTGGGCGCGGGCTATCCAGGATTTTCCATCACAGCGGTGCCTCCGGATCCGAACATCGCGGTGGGACCCAACCACATCGTCCAATGGGTCAACAATGCGTTCGTCGTATTCGATAAGTCGGGCGGCATCGTCAACCCGCCTGTCTCCGACGACACCTTCTGGGGTAGTTTCGCTGGCACGTGCGACCAATTAGGCGGTTACAGCGACCCGATCGTGCAGTACGACCGTGTCGCCGACCGTTGGATCGTCGGGGAGGTGGCTATTCCGGCGTTCCCTGGTCTCCTTGGTCAATTTGCCCAGTGCTTCGCGGTCTCCAAGACCTCCGATCCGACCGGCGCCTATAGCCAGTGGACGTATGGTTTTGGGACGACTGTGCCGGATTACCCGAAGATCGGTATGTGGCCGGACGGCTATTACGTGACATGGAACATGTTCGATGGCGGCACGGCCTTCACGGGCGCGGAGACGTGCGCGTGGGACCGGGTTGGCATGTTAAGCGGTGTCGCCGCGCCGAAGTTCGTCTGCTTCAAGCTGACGAATGCATACGCGAGTCTCCTGCCGGCAGACTTCGATGGGGCCCTGCCTCCACCCGGTTCTCCGAACTTCCTGATGAACATCGATCCGGCATCGAGCGCCTTGAACCTCTGGAAATTCCACGTGGATTTCGCGACCCCGAAGAATTCGACGCTTGTCGGCCCACTCTCCATTCCCGGCACGGCACCGTTCGCCGCGCCGTGCCCTGATACCCAGGACTGCATCGCTCAGCCCGCAACGACCGAGAGCCTGGATGCCCTGGGCGACCGTCTCATGTACCGTCTGGCCTATCGCAATTTCGGCGACCACGAGTCGATTGTGGCCACTCATACGGTCGTTGCCGACGGCGGCGCGACCGGCGTTCGTTGGTATGAGGTTCGAAATCCCAGCGCTCCGACGATCTATCAACAGGGAACGTTCGCACCCGATGCCGACAATCGGTGGATGGCAAGCATCGCCATGGATCGGACAGGCAACATCGGCGTCGGCTACAGCGTCGCGAGCGGAGGCACGTTTCCGTCGATTCGATACACCGGCTGGGAAGTTGGCAATCCGCTCGGCACCCTGCAAGACGAAACGCTTTTCGTGGCGGGAGGCGGATCGCAAACGGGGTACAACCGCTGGGGTGACTACTCCGCGATGCGAATCGACCCGAACGACGATTGCACCTTCTGGTACACGCAGGAATATCAGGCGAGCACGCAAGTCGTCGGCTGGAGCACGCGCATTGGTTCGTTCCGGTTCGCTTCATGCGGCCAGTCTCAGGCGAGCACGACGACCACGGTTGCCTCGTCACTGCCCTCTTCCACATTCGGCCAATCAGTGACCTTCACGGCATCGGTATCTCCTTCAGGGGCCACCGGTACGGTGCAATTCTTCGATGGCGCCAATTCTCTGGGGACGGCGGCCTTGAGCGGAGGCAGCGCGTCGCTGGCCTCGTCCGCCCTCACGGTGGGAACGCACTCCATCACGGCGCGTTACGGCGGTGACGCCAACTTCACCGGCAGCACATCTTCCTCTCTCTCGCAGACGGTGAGTGCGGTCAGCACCGCGACGGCGCTGACGTCGTCGCTGGATCCTTCGGTGTTCGGACAGCAGGTGACGTTCACGGCAACTGTCAGTCCCTCTTCCGGTCCAACGGGGACGGTGCAGTTCTTCGACGGCGTCAATTCCCTGGGGACCGCGGCTGTGAGCGGGGGCACCGCGTCGGTGACCACCTCGGCGCTCGCGGTCGGGACGCACTTCATCACGGCGAGTTACAGCGGTGACGCCACTTACGCCGGCAGCACGTCTGCCTCTCTCACGCAGACGGTGGATGTGGGCACGGTGAATACGACTACCACCGTGACATCGTCACTGAATCCATCGGCGTACGGACTGCGGGTGATATTCACGGCAACGGTCGGTCCGTCCTCGGGCGCAAGCGGCACCGTCACCTTCATGGATGGCGCCTCGACGGTCGGTACGTCAGCGCTCGATGCGAGCGGCGCCGCAACATTCTCGACTTCGAGCCTCGCCGTCGGCACTCATTCCATCACCGCACAGTACAGCGGCGACGGCAGCCACTCGAGCAGCACGTCCTCGGCGCTGTTGCAGACCGTGAACACCGCCGGTACGACGACCACGTTGACGTCCAATTCCAATCCGTCGAAGAGCGGAAGCCCCATCACCTTCACGGCCACCGTTTCAGCGTCCTCGGCGACCGGAAGCGTGCAGTTCTTCGACGGTTCGACATCGCTGGGTACAATGCCTCTCAGCAGTGGCAAGGCATCTCTCACCACGTCGGCGCTCGGCGGAGGGAAGCATTCGATCACGGCCGTTTACAGCGGCGACGGCAACTTCGCGGGCAGCACATCGGCTGTTCTCAGTCAGACGGTGACGGGAAAGAAGTAGTGTGGCGATCTGCGTTGGCAGTTGGCGCTGTGTGCTCGAGCCTGGCATGCAGCGCCGCGCCGACGAGCCCGTCGACACCGCTCATCGGCACCTGGGGCGGTGATCACGTCTCGTTGACGGTGACCGCCGCGGCCAGCCACGCGGAGTTCGACTGCGCGCATGGGGATATGCCGAGCCCGTTGACGCGTGACGATCGCGACGGGTTCAACGCCAGCGGCACGTTCGTGCGCGAGCATGGCGGCCCCATCTTCGTCGGCCAGGTTCCCGACTCCCATCCTGCGGTTTACTTTGGATCGGTGACCGCCAACACGATGGCGTTGACGGTCGAGTTGACGGACACCAGGGAAGTGATCGGCATGTTCACGCTGGTCCGGAACTCGCCCGGACGGGTCGTGAAGTGCCTCCTACCGCTTTCCCGTTAATCGAAGCTCGACGTTGCCCTACGGCCGTTCACATCGGTGGCCGATTCTTGCGATAGGAATTCTTGATGGCAATTTTTCCGTCGCGGAACGTAAAAAGATCGCAGCCGGTCACCTCGACGCGCTTACCGTCTTTCTGAGTGCCTGTAAACGTCCATTCAGATGCGCCACGATTGCCTGCGACGAAATGCCTGGGGTTGGCCCAATGGGCGTCTGGAAATGCATCGAACACCGCCGCATATGCGGCCCGGACGGCCTGCTTCCCTTCACTCCGCTGTCCGTCGATAGCCGGTCCGGCGGACGCTTCGAAGACACAGTCGTCCGTCATCATTGACATGAGCGCATCAAGATCGTGTCGATTCCACGCCTCGGCGAAGCGATCAAGCAGTTTGATCGAATCGCCGTCCACACTTGCGCTGGTTCTTCCGTTTTCGAACGGATGTCTCATGCCTTGCATCACAGTACTGGCAGCAAGCAGTAATATGACGACGCCGAATTTGGTAGCCGTACGCACGCAACACCTCCCGTCGATCCGGCGATGCCGATGAACCAGGGCAACTGGCGGTTACGAAGCCCAGCCGAGTTGCTGTAAGCTGATCGTGTCGTTCCAGATTTTGGTCATGTGCGTGATGCGGTCACCATCGAACTGCATCACGTACACGTAGTCCGCTACGATTTTCCTACCTGTTGGCGCCACTGGCCCACCCTGGCCGGTGTGCGTGGCACGGAACACGCCATACGCGCTGACGTTCTTCCGCTCATCATCCACCGCGAACGACCGGATCTCGTAGCTCGCATCGGGACACGGCCCGTAGAGTCCTTTCATCCATTCGGTATACTGCTCGAGCGTTTTGACGCCGGCCAGCGCGCCGGTCTGCGCCGAGAACGTCGCGCCAGGATGGCAGTATTGCTGGCATTCCGCCCATCCCTTGCCAGTTTCACACGCATCGAAGAAGGCACGCGCCGTCTCCCTCATTCCCATATCGGTCCTCGCTTTGAAGGGCGGATTGACGCCGGTGTTGCGCCGATCGTGTGCGGCGAGCGTCGCGGCAGCGGCCAGCGTCGCGAGGAGTGTCCTCACGGCCGCGATTGTAGTGCCGGACAGGCAAGACAATGCCATGACTCATGTAATCCTTGCGGCCCCGCCGCGAATCGAGCGCACGTTCACCACTCGTCCCTTCGTCCGCGATCATGCAACGCGAGTTGGCGAACAGCCGCGTATCGTGCGTCCGAAATCGCACCCCGACATCGATGTTCCAGAAAATCCCACGTCGTTTCCCTAAGTGGCGACTCCACTCGCTGGCGTCGCCGTGAACCGTTTCCGGTCCGGACAGTTTTGCGGGTATTCCAATTGCACTCCAGGCCCGGCCGAGAGGTGCCGATGAAACGATGGCGCGCGGCGTTGATGGTTCTCCTCGTTCCGACGTCGCTGTACGCCGATCCGATCAGGATCGTGGACACTGGTCCCGGCCCCGATGGTCGCGTCGGCGGGTTCAGTCTGGGTCCATTGCAGTCGGTGGCGGTGGAGTTTCCTGTGAACGCCGCGGCCGTCATCAGCGGCGCGCAAGGGTGGATGAGCGTGTTCAACCCCGGCGGACTTCTCGACTTCGCGTTGTATCGAGGTGGAGGCGATGTTCCAGGCGACCTGCTGTTTCGGAGTACAGGGCGCGTCAGCGGCGGAAACGCCGCGTGGCGAGGGCTCTCGACGCTCGCGTGGCCGGTGACGCCGGGAACGTACTGGCTCGGGTTTGAAGCACACGGCACAGACCCGATGAACGGCACGCTGCCGTTTCCGAGTCAACGTCCGTTGCGCAACGGCGCCGTCATCGATCGCGAGTCAGACGGCGGGTATCAGGCCGCGGATGAAGTGGCGCGGATTGGTGTCCGGATTTTCGCGGCATCCGGCGCCTCGCCAACGCCCGAACCGACATCGATCCTGCTGCTCGCGACTGCCGCCGCCCTCGTCGCCCGCCGCCAGCTTGCTTCGATGAAACAGCGGCGCTGAACCGTTTATCTGCAGCGGGCAGATCCGATCACTGTGAGGCTCGGCGCATTCTCTTATCCGCGCTGCGGACGGCGCCGTCGAACGATTACTGCGATCGCCCCGACTGACAGCAGCATCAAACTCGCCGGCTCCGGCGTCGGCGTGAAGGTGCCGAAGTTGTAGAAGTTGGCCACGTCACGATACTGTTTCGCGGTCCCGTCGGGGAGCACCAGCGGGTGAAAGTTCGCGACGCCGCCGCTCCCGGAGCCGACAATCGACTGCGTGAACAGCGTGTCACCGTCTCTCAGGCCGGTGATGTGGCCGGCCAGCCGGAAGTCGAATCCGAAGGCGAACCCGGCCCGCGGATTGATCGTCGACGGCAGCGTGACTGTCGTGGGACTGCGGACGTTGAACGTCGCGAGAAGGTCCACGTTGCTGAACACCTGCGAGTCGAGGGTGACGTCGCCGTGTCCCGACACGCTGGCGCCATGGGTCAGCGACAGCGTGGTGCCAGGCTCACACGGACACGGCGATCCGGTAATCTTGCCGGCAAACAGTCCGGTCAGGTGGAACCCGTCGCCGCGGAGGTCCCACGTTGGACCGGTGAACCCACCCTGGTCGACCGCTCCGGCGAAGCCGCCAGCCTGGATCACGATGGGGTCCGCGAACACGCACCGCGCGCTCAGAACAACGGCGAAGACACACGCCAGCAAGAGCCTCATTATTTTGTCCTCCGACGCCACGTGGCCGCATGGGCATGCACCGCTTGCCTCCGCTCGATCGTCAGGGAACGTTCTGCGGCTCACGCCCGGCGATCACACCCGCGGCGAGCTCCGCTGGAGGGCCCGTCAGGCCGAGCGCGATCGCGCGTGAGAAGGCGCCGCGCGCCTCGCGCGTGCGCCCGTCGCGCAGGTCCGCGAGACCGAGGTGGTACTGGTAGAGCGGCCGATCCGGCGCCGCGGCGGCCGCCTGCTCGAACGCCTTCGACGCATGCCAATACTGCTGCTGCTTGTAGAGCACCCACCCGAGCGTATCCTTCGGCTCCGGCCGCTGTGGCAACAGCCGATCCGCCGTGGTCGCGAGGCGGAACGCCTCGTCCAGCCGGCCGCGCTCCGCGTACATCCAGGCGAGGTTGTTGGCTGCCGTCCCCGATTCGGGTTCAGCGGCGAGCGCGCGCTCGTAGCTGCGCTGCGCGGACGCATCGTCGCTGCGCGTCTGCTGCAGCAGGCCGACCATCGTCAGCGCCGCCGCCTGGTGCGGCGATCGCGCGGCGAGCGTCTCGTACTGATGAATGGCGTCGACCGTCATACCACGCTGCGCGTAGACATTCGCCAGGAGCGCGTAGGCGTCGAGATCGTTTGGCGACGAGGCGACGAGCGCCTCGAGAGTGCTGCGCGCCGCGTCCGTCTTGCCGCCGGCGAGATCCACTCGCGCCGACAGCAGCCGCAGCTGCGGATCCGTGGGCGCCTTCGCGAGGGCCCTGTCGATGCGCGCACGGGCGGCGCCGATGCGTGCGGTGGCGACATCGACGGTCGTCAAGCCGGCGAGCGCCTCGATCGCCGCCGGCTCGCGCTTGAGCGCGCGCTCGAAGGCGACGGCGGCTTCGCGCAGGCGCCGCTCGGCCAGGCCGATCCACCCGAGCTCGATCGACCAGGCGACATCGTCAGGCGTCTGGCGCAGTCGCTCGCTGACCATCTCACGCGCTTCCGCGAGATCGCCGCGCGCTCGGAGGGCGCGGACGATGAGCAGAGCGGGCCCCGGACCGTCCGGGGCGACGGCGTTGGCCTGGCGCGCCGCGGCGAGCGCCGCCGATGCGTCGTTTCGCGCCAGCCGCAAGCGCGCGAGCTGCAGATACGCGTCCGCCGCGCGCGTGTCGATCTTCGTCACCGCCTCGAACTCCCGCTCGGCGTCGGCGACGTCGCCCGATTTCAGTGCGGCGAGTGCGGCGACGTGGTGCGCCGCCGCCGAGTTCGAATCGCGCTGCAGCGCGTTCCTCGCCTCGGCCGCGGCGCCGTGCGCATCGCCGTCGTCGAGGAGCAATCGGGCTTTCGCGATCCGTGCCTCGATCCGATGCGGGTGCTGGGCGATTGCGGCGTCGAGCCGACGATACGCGTCGGGCTTGCGGCCCTGGAGGACGCTGATCCCGGCCAGCCGCACCTGTGCGGTTGCCGCGGTCGCGGCGACGGAGCTCTTCGCGAGCGCCTCGAAAATCGTCGCCGCGTCGGCAATGCGGCTCCGCTGCAGATAGAAATCCGCGAGCTGCAGCCGGCCCGCCTCATCGTCGGCGAGCGCGCGGACGTGTGGCTCCGCCTCGTCGGGCCGGCCCCTCAGCATTGCCAGGTTGGCGCGCGCCGCATGCAGCAGCTTGTCGTCGGGACGCCGCGCCAGCCCGTCGGCGAGGTCCCGTTCGGCGCCTGGCAGGTCGCCGGCCGCGCGGCGGAACTCGGCGCGCGCGAGCCGAGCCTCGGCGGAATCGGGATCGATCGCGACGGCCTCGTCGAACGCCGACCTCGCCGCATCGCGCTCGCCGCTGCGAAGCTCGATGAGACCCAGCGTGATGCGCGCCGCGGCCGATCGCGGATCGAGCGAGACAGCGGTCCTGATCGTCTCGAGCGCGCGCGGCAGCGCGCCGCGGCCGGCGGCGGCCTGCGCGCGCAGCACATGGGCGTCGGCGCTCCGCGGGTCGGCGTCGAGCGCCGCGGTGGCGTAGCGGTCGGCCTCCTCGTACTCGCCGGCGGCAATCAGCAAGCGGCCGGCGGCCAGGTGGGCGGAGACGTTCGCCGGCTCGAGATCGGCAGCCCGCGCGTACGCGGCGTAGGCGCCGGCCGCGTCGCCGATCTCGGCGTACGCCGTGCCGCGCTTGTAGTACAGCTCGGCCCGCGGCTGTTTCTTGATCGCGTTGCCGTACTCGACGATGGCTTCCTTCCACTGGCGGCGGGCGGCGTAGGCATCGGCGCGATCCGCGAAGCGCCGCGCGTCGGCGGCCGGATCGCGGCCGCATCCGGCGCCGCCGAGCGCCAACACGAGCACGCACGCGGCCCAGCGACGATCGCGCATCATGGCAGCCTCCTCGCGAGGTGGGGAACGAGCGCGGCGGCAAACGCCGCGGCATCGGCGGCGGACGCCGCTGCATCGTTCGCCACCGGCGCGATGATGCGGACGAGACCGCCGTCGGTGCGGCGCAGCCGCGCCGCATCGAGCATCAGCGACAGCTTGTTCATGTACTCGCCGGCGACGATGCGGCCGCGGCCTTCGTACCAGTAGAGGACGACCGCCCGATCGACGCCCTTCTCGATCAGCATGTCGTTCGCCTCGACCCGGCCGGCGGCGGTGGCGATCGATCGCCGCGTCGACGCGACCGGCTGCCAGCCGGCACCGGGCAGGCAGTTCTGTGGCGAGTGGATCGTGTCGCCCTGCCGCTGGCTCGCGTAGTAGCCGATGTACAACGACACCGCGCGCCGCGGTCCGGCTGCATACACGCGACTCAGGTAGTCGTCGACGCCCGCCGCCGCGATCGCTTCCGGCGACAGCGCCACGCCGTCGGCGCCGCGCCACTCGCCGATCTGCACCGGCAGCGTCGCCAGCGGCTCGCGCGGCGCCGGCCGCTCGACATCGGCGTGCGCCGTGTAGAGGCGCATCGTCACGAGCACCACGGCGAAGGCGACGGCGCGGCCGATCACGCGATCACCCGTGGGCGAGCGGCACGCCGCTCCGCGAAAACGGCGAGCGCCTCGGCGACGCGCGACGCGGCGATCAGCACGGTGACCGCCACGGCGAACAGTGCGACGCCGGCAAACGTGTGGAAGAACCCTTCAGCGGCCGCCGGGCCGAGCCACGTCGATGCGATGCCGGTACCGGCGATGCGGACCGCGTTGGCGACGATCGCGATCGGCGCCGCGGCCAGCGCGCTGAAGGCGATCGTCCACCGCCCGCCGCCGCGCAGGCAGCTGACGGCGACGCCGACCATCGCCAGCGACACCAGCGAGCGAATGCCGCTGCACGCCTCGACGACTTCGAGGCTGCCGCCCGGCAGCTGCAGCACGTTGCCTTCCCTCAGCACCGGAACGCCGGCGCCTCGAATCAGCATTTCCCCCGCCGCCGACGCGACGAACTGCAGCGGCAGCGTGATCCGGTTGAAGACCAGCGCCGGCAGCGGAATCATGAACAGGAGAAAGAGCAGCGGCAGCGCGAGCGCGCGCAGCGGTCGGGCGCCGAAAATCCAGCCAATCGCCCCGGCGATCATGCCGACCAGCGAGATGCGCGTGAGGAACAGCTCGGCCCCGAACTGGCCGGCGACGAACGCGACGATGCTGGCGGCGATCAGCGCGACGCCGAGCCAGCTTGGCCGAGGGTCGGCCACGCGGAGCTGCGCGCGCCGCTGCCACGCGAGATAGAGCGAGAACGGAACAACCAGGAATCCGTGCGAGTAGTTCTCGTCCGATGCCCACTGCGCGACCAGGCGAGCGAGCACCGGCGCATACGCGGCGCTCAGGACGAGGGCCGTGCCGGCGGCGACGAGCACGGGCGCCGCACGCCGACCGCCAGCCGGAGCGTGCATGACGCGCCCGGTTGTGCAAGTCCGACGCCGCACGTCGGCGGGCGGGACGCTCGCGTCTGGCGAACGCGCTGCCACTTCAGGGCAGCGGCGGTGCGTTTGCGACGATCCCGCTTCCATATCAACGAGCGTTGCACGCGAGGACGTTCTTCCTCGTCTGGCGCCGGCGGTCCAGACGATTCGCTGCTCTGAGCCGAGTGAAGGGGTGAGGTGAGTTTCTCTCTTTCGTCTATTGGAGGACCCGCGCAAACCTCTGCCCAAAAGCGGATGCGCGCTAAAGGCTGTTCGTCCTTGCTGAGCCTGACTGCTGTGGAACGCATGTTCCCACAGTTACGCCGCCGACTCCATGACACTCGTTACGCGCTCCGGTCGGTTACGTCCGCGCTCCGGCTGGCTTCTATGCCAGCGGCAAGTACACCCGGAACGTCGAGCCCTGTCCTTCGGCCGTTTCCACGTCAATCCAGCCGCCCGCCTCATGCACGATGCTCGAAGAGGTCGCCAGTCCCAGTCCCGTGCCCTTCCCCTGATCCTTGGTGGTAAAAAACGGCTCGAACAGACGCGCAGCGACTTCCGCCGACATGCCGATTCCGGTATCGGACACGTCGATCACGACGTAACCCTGCAGCTCGCCGGTTGGCGCTCCCTCGACGCGGACCGGGAGCGTGGCGTTCCACGTGCGAACCGCCACGGTGCCGCGCCGCGTTCCCGCAATCGCATCGCGCGCGTTGATGGTGAGATTCATCACCACCTGTTCGATGACACCCTTCCCGATCATCGTGTCCGCCCGGCGCGCGTCCAGCGTCATCGTCAACGTCGCGCTCTTGCCCAGCAGGCAATGCAGCAACCCGCTGATGTCTCGGAGGACCGCGTTGACGTCGAGCCGCTGGACCTCGGGCGGCGTGCGGCGGCTGAAGGCAAGCAACTGACGCGTGAGGGCGCCGGCCAGCTCGGACGCGCGCTTGATCTCGCGCAGCTCCGCTCCGACCGACAGCGCCGATTCGGTCTCGAGCAGCTGCTCGGTGTAGCCGAGAATGGCGGTGAGCAGGTTGTTGAAGTCGTGCGCGATTGACCCGGTGATTCGCCCGAGCGCCTCCATTTTCTGCGCGTGAAGGAGCGCCGTCTCGAGGAGCTTGCGCTCGGTGATGTCGCGCGAATGGATGATGCCGAGGCGGCGGCCGCCATCCTCGATGGAGTTTCCGACAGACTCGAAGGTGCGCCATCGCCCGTCCTTGTGGCGCACTCTGACCTCGAAAAACGGCGTCTCGCCTCCCGCGCTCATCGCCGCGAGGGCGGCGCGCGCTTTCGGGAGATCGTCGGGATGAATCAGCTCGAACACGCTGCGCCCGGAGCGCTCGGACGGACCGAAGCCGAGCACGCGTTCGGCCGACGGACTCTCGAACAGAATGACGCCCCGCATGTCGACGAACGTGATCGGATCGATCGCGTGTTCGATGATGGCCTGGCAATACCGTTCGCGGCGCACGGCCGCGTCTTCGGTCCGCTTTCAGGCGGTGATGTCGAGCATCACGCCGCAGAGGCGTGACGCCTGACCGTCCTGGGCGGCCGTGACGTGCACGACGTCACGCAGCCAGAGCGTGCGGCCGTCGGCGGCGACCACTCGATAGTCGAACGTGTGATCCTGAACGTTCCTGACTGCCGCCGCGCACGTCGTCACCGCCTGCTCGCGATCGGCCGGGTGGATGAGGTTCACCCAGAAGTCGGGTTCGGCGAGCCAGCGCTCGACTGGAAAGCCGAGGAGCCGTTCCGCGCTCTGACTGACGAACAGGAACTGTACGGTCCGCGGGTCGGCCTCCCAGAGGATGGCGTTCAGGTCGTCGAGCAGCGCACGGTACTCGAGAGTCGATGGATGCACGGCGCCCGACAGAGCACGATCGGCGCCGCGGACACCGTCGGGACGCATCGACGGACAAACGCTCAGGACGCAACGACTTGAATGACTCTCTCCATCGCCACGGACCACGGGCTGCCGCCGCCGCGCGCCGGCATTTCGGCAACTGACGCGCCCGATGACTTGACATCGGCAGACGCGGGCACGACGATTGGCGCCATCGGAGATACATATGGGCAGCGCGAAGGACGCAGGCGGGTGCGGCGACGCGTCGGCATTCGGCCAGGCGCTCCTCCTCTTGTCGACGGCGGTCGCCGGCTCCACCACCCTCGACGGCCTGTGCGCGGCTCTCACCGCCCATCTCAAACCCGTGCTGCCATTCGACCATCTCGGCCTCCTGCTGGTCGATCAGGACACGAGCGCCGTGCGCTTCGCCATCATCGAGCCATCGAACATCGGTCCTGTCCCGCCGATACCGGAGACGATTGACGATCTGCCGGCCGGACGCGCATGGCGATCGCAGCGCCCGGTGGTCTGGCGGCCGACCGATGAAGCGCGTCTCCCGGGCGCGCAGCCGTGGCTTCGGGACCTGGGCTTTCGTGTCATGTGCCACGTCCCGCTCACGACGTCACGTCAGCGTCTCGGGCTTCTCGTGTTCGCGAGCCAGGAAATCGACGACTACCCGCCCGAACTCGTCGCCATGATGGAGCAGGCGACGGCTCACGCCGCGGTCGCCGTCGAGCATGCGTTGTATCTGGAGCGGCTGGCCGCTCTCGGCCGTACGCTCGCCGCCGAGCGCGACCGTGTGCAGCTGCTGCTGCGCGCCACGAGCGCCATGTGCTCGGAACTCGATCTGCGGTCGTTGCTCGCGGTGATCTCGCGCGAGCTGCGCGACATCGTCAGACACCACTATGCGAGCATCACCTTGTGGGACGAAGCGACGAACCGGCTGCGGAGGGAGGCGCTCGTCTCGCGAGGCGGCACCAAGCTGCTCGAGGCGGGCGCGTTCCTGCGCGACGGGGCGTCGCTGCCGCGATTCGCCTTCGATCGGGGCGAAACCATCGTCTTCTCGTACGACGACATCGAGAGTACCGACCCGGAGGCGGCGCGCGTGATGATCGCGGAGGGCTTCCGCTCGGCGTGCAGCGTGCCGCTGCGGACGGCACGCGGCAAGTACGGGACGTTCAACGTCGCGAGTCCGGAAGAGCACGCGTTCACGCCGGGAGAAATGCAGCTGCTCGAACAGATCGCGGCGCAGATGGCGATGGCGATCGAGAACGCGATTCATTTCGAGCGTGCAGATCGATATCGGCGCGAGGCGACGGCGCGTCGGGACCGGCTCCAGCTGCTGCTCGACGTGAACAACGTCCTGATCGCGCACGCCGGCGTGCCGGAGATGACATCGCGCGTCGCCGAGCTCCTGCGCGCCATGCTGCCATACGACTATCTGAGCCTCGCGCTCTACGACAAGGAGAACACACGGTTTCGACTGGCGTCGTTGACACACGTCGACGATTCCGGCCTCGCCGATCCCGAGGTGTGGTTCCCGGCCGACACGTCTCCGGTTGGCGCGGCGATCGCCGGCAGGCGTCCGATCCAGTTCCGCGCCGTTTCGCTCGACCGATTCGCGCCCGACATGCCGGCCGTCAGGCGGCTGGGCATCAACGCCGTCTGCTGCGTGCCGCTGCCCGGCCACGATGGACCGATCGGCGCGCTCGTCTTCGGCCGCCGCGATCCGCAAGGATTCGCCGACGGGGAGATCGACCAGCTCGCCGAAGTGTCGTCGCAGGTCGCAATCGCGGTCGAGAACCGACTGACGTTCGAGCGCCTCGCTGCGCTCAAGGACAAACTTGCGCAGGAGAAGGTGTATCTCGAAGGCGAGATCACGCAACAGCACAACTTCGCCGAACTCATCGGCGGCAGCGCCGCGCTGCGGGACGTGCTGGCGCAGATCGAGACCGTTGCGGCGACCGATGCCACGGTTTTGCTGCTCGGCGAAACCGGTACGGGCAAAGAGCTGCTCGCGCGCGCGATTCACGACAGGAGCGCGCGGCGCGGGCAGACATTCGTCCGCGTGAACGGTGCCGCGCTGCCGGCGGGTTTGCTCGAGAGCGAGCTGTTCGGCTATGAGAAGGGGGCCTTCACCGGCGCGGCGGCGGCGAAGATCGGTCGCCTGGAGCTGGCGCACCGTGGCACGCTGTTTCTCGACGAAGTCGGCGACATGCCGCTCGACATCCAACCCAAGCTCCTGCGCGCCCTGCAGGAGCGCGAGTTCGAGCGTTTGGGCGGCACGCGCGTCCAGCGCGTGGACGTCCGATTCGTCGCGGCGACCAATCGCGATCTCGCGGCGATGGTGAGCGACGGGACGTTCCGCCAGGACTTGTTCTACCGCCTGAACGTCTTTCCGATCCTGATCCCGCCGCTTCGCGAACGGCGTGAAGACATTCCTGCGCTCGTGCGGCACTTCGCTGCGCAGTTCTCGCGACGCATGGGCCGCCTGATCACGACCATCCCAGCGGCGACGATGCAGGCGCTCCAGCGGTGGGAGTGGCCTGGCAACGTCCGCGAGCTCGAGAATGTGATCGAACGCGCCGTCATCCTGTCGCGCGGCTCGGTCCTGCACGTGCCGCCGCCGGCGATCATGTCGACCAGGAAGGAGCGACTGACGGCCGCACCATCGATTCCGACCTATCGCGAGGGAGAGCGCGAGGTGATCTTGCAGGCGCTGCGCGCGTCGCATGGCGTCGTCGCCGGCGCCGGAGGGGCTGCGGCACGGCTCGGACTCAAGCGGACGACGCTCCAGTCAAAAATGCGCAAGCTCGGCATCAGCCGGCCAGGCTTCTGAGGGCCGCGCCGTGAGGGTCGGTGTGCGCGCATATGGCTGGGCTGTACGCATCTGACGGCGGGTCCGAAGACGCCGTCGAAGGCGTCCTAATCTGGAGCGCCAGGCCCGGTCGTTTTACAAGATCCAACGTTCCAACGCGGATCATCGTCTTGACCGTGGAGAGGCCTTGCTCCTTAATCCTGGTGATCACGTCTGTGCCCTGTATCGGAACGACCAGCAGTTGACCGAAATCGTCGCGCCATTCCTGGCAGAGGGTCTTCGCCGCGGCGAGCGCTGTTGGTATCTGCCCGCCGGCAACGAAGAAGCGCTCATGAGTCGCGCCCTCGAACGTGAAGGCGTGCGCGTCGCGCAGGACATGAAGAGGAACGCGTTGGCGATCCTCTCTTCGAACGCCGCTTACGGCGTTCGAGGCGACTTCGATCCGGAAGAGACGATGCGTGTCTTCAGCGACGCGATTGAACAGGCGCTCAGCGACGGCTTCAGCGGGTTTCGAGCCGCTGCGAATATGTCGTGGGCGCTCAATCTCGCGAACGGTACCGAACGCCTGATCGAGTACGAAGCACTGCTGCGGTCGCTGTTTTCCACCGCGCGCAACCGGGCTGTGCCTCTACGACCGCAATCGAATGCCGCTCGCGGTGATCGATGGTGCGCTCGCCACTCACCCATTGGTGCGAATGTGCAAGACATGTAAACCGAATCCGTTCTATGACGCGTCGACTCGAATGGTGCCAAAATCGAATCCCGCAGAGGTTCACTACAAACTGAGGCAGCTCGATAGGGCGACAGCTGAAGACGTAGACTAGACGCTACCGTCACGGTTGCCCGAGAAAGTTACTTGCGCTGCGCGGCGAGCAGCTTGAGGCGCACGGCTTGCGCGCATTCATCTTCAATCTTGAAGTAGCGCGCGATGGCAGCGGCACCCACTTCAAGGGGATGCGGCTCGCCGGGCCGCCGATCAACCAACATCCTCAGCTTCGGAGCCGCGTTGTCAAACTGAGACTGATTTCCCATGATGATGGTGGCGCCCGCCGCGGCGGCGATGGCTGCGAATTTCCGCACTGAAGCGAGGTACGTGTCGAAATGCGCCACGTCATTCAGGAAATTGAATTCAGTACCGCCTGAATACGCGACGGTCAGCGGCTTGCCGTGATCGTGTACCTGAAAGATGCCGCCAATCGAGCCCGGCGTATGACCGGGCAAGAGATATAAGGTGACCGTTCGACCACCAATCGTGATCTTCATGCCGTCGGTGGCGACGATGTCACGCCTGGGCTTTCCCGCCGGGAACCCATTGACGGATTCGTCGATCAAATCCCAATCACCCGCTCCCATGACAACGCGCGCACCATAGCGTTCCTGCATCAGTTTCGCGCCGCCGACTTCATTTGGATGGGCATGGGAAATAATGACGTATCTCGCTGTGGCAGGATCGAGCCCAAGCGTTTTCAGGCCGCCGACAATGAGATCCTCCGTGTCATACACGCCGTGCGTGTCGTAGAGAATGATTCCGTCGCTGGTAGTCAGAGCCCAAGACGAACGGGAAGGCGTGCCCATCCAATAGAGGTCATCGAACGCCTTCTTCGGTTCGAGGTATGTGCTTTTTCGATTGGGATTCGGACGAGGCGCCGGAGCGTCTGGCCGTGGAGGCGCGTTCAGCGGCGCGACGCAGATCGCGGTGACCAGGCCATAGAAATCAGGAGTGTCGTCGCGGCCGCCGGCGGCGTTCTTGGCGGCCGCGATATGACGTTCGATCGAATCCGCTGCAGACCCCGCGTTCTGCGCATAGGCCACGCGCATGAAAGCCAGGATCGCAAGCGCCCAAACAGTCCATGTGGACTTTCGCATAACGTTTTGGGCCTGATGTTAGTTCTGGCGTTTGAACGTGAAGTCGCCAGCGACATGACCCTCGACGAGGTCGGTCGCAATGCCACGGTCGTTCCGGAGGAACTGGTAGGTCAGTCCGGTACCGGCAAAGTTGGTCTCCGACTGGGGAAAGATAGGTGCCTTTGGCCCTCCGTTCACGGATATGGACAGCGTGCCGCCAGAGAGCGTGACCTCGACCGTGCGTGGGTTTCGAAGGTAAATCCCCTTGTAGACGCCGACATATTTCGCCAGGACTTCCGACGCCACCTTCACGGCGGATTTCTGAGCGTCTGACGCTCTCCCGATCCAGTGCTGCTGTCCGCTGTCCAGACGTTCATTGCAGACGGCTTCCAGTATTTCCGTGTCCGCAGCCAGGCGCGCGCTGAC
>Ga0075435_100000005_pt1 | contig 121698 bp, 117 predicted proteins | sample RhiMethybrSRZTD4_FD_75302 | JGI IMG/M metagenome (GOLD analysis project Ga0075435, IMG submission 75302) | Populus rhizosphere microbial communities from Tennessee, USA - Rhizosphere MetaG P. TD hybrid SRZTD4 | ecosystem: Host-associated > Plants > Roots > Rhizosphere > Soil | place: USA...
TCGATGAAGCCGGTCAGGTAGCGGAACCACTGACCGATGCCGATGGTGTTGAACAACGCCACCATGGCGGGCGCGCCCAGCAGTTTCGAGCCGCCGGCGAGCAGGAACATGCCGGCCAGTGCGATCTGGACGACCCAGAGCGCGATGACTCCCGAACGGCCACGACGGACCGACAGTGGCTGCGTGAAAGACAGTGCGTCAGACATGATCAATCTCCTCAGTAGTTAGAAATCTAAATATCTGGTCAAAAAATTTTGGGACTCCGTTCAGTCCTGTCCGGTGATGGGGTCGCCCGAGGCGCGGCGCGCATGCACGCTGAGGGTCCGCAGCAGTCGAATCGCGTCGCGCTTTTGCGAGACCGACAGACCACCCATCGCCCGCTGGAGCAGCCCGACGTGAGCCGGAAATACCTCGTCGATCAACGCCCGGCCCCTCGCCGTCAGCTCACCGAACACGACTCGCGAATCCTCGGCGCATGCCCGCCGCCGCATCAACCCACGCTCCTCGAGTTTCTTGACGACATAGGTCGTGCTCGCACCGGTGAGGAGAATGCGATCCCGGATCTCGCCGAGCCGCAGAGTCCCCTTGTGATACAGCGCCTCCAGGACGGCGAACTCTGTCAGGCTCAAGCCCTGCTGAACGAGATGCGGTCCGACGGCGCGCTCGAGGGCCTGAAGCGCGCGGGCCATCGCGATGACCAACTGCAGCGTCGCCGTTCGGTCGGCATCGCTGGTGAGTTCGGTCTGCTGTCCGGGGCTCGGAGCCACGATAGTTAGAATTCTAACTACATTCCCAGTTGTGTGTCAAGTCCCCCAGGAGCGGTCTGCCACGCATGTTCGCTTCCCTCGAGCGCACCGGGCACTTGGACAATTCGGTGATGGTGCTCGGCTACGTCGTCATGCGCTTGGCGCTCGTCTTTCAGTGGCTGCGCGCAGCCAAAGACGACCCTGCCCGGCGCCGCGTCTGCCTCACCTATGCCGCGACGATTTCAATCGCCCAGGTCGGTTGGGTGGCGCAGATCGTCATGGGTCTCGCGGCGCCGAACGCCATTGTTCTCGGCGGCATCCTCGTGCTCATCGAGATGGCCGGTCCCATGGTCGCCGAGCGTCACAGCCTCTTCGCCATCATCGCCGCTCGGCGACGGCGTCGTCGGCGCGGCCGCGGCACTCTCAGCCGTCGGTGACCGGCAGGGTCGCCGCCGTCCTCGTCGCGGCTCTCGCGGGCGTCGACGTCGCCAGGTGCCTCGTCATCCTCATGGCCGCGCCGGCCGTTACGGTTGTGGGGTCGGAGATTCGAACGATCATCGTGCGATCGCCGACTTCTTGCCGCACGCGACACGGACGACCGAGGTGAGGAAGAAAGATCGCAAGCTGCGGAAGGCTGAAGGTTTTTTTTCAAAAGGCCCGAACACCCGATATCGGTGAACTTCGACTCCCGTCCAGCTTCGCCCGATGGTGGTCGCGTAAGGTAGCGTTCCGGTGATCCGTCGAGCTTGAGCTCGTGGAGCCACTGTTCGCCCGCCGGAAGCGAGTCCGTCCGCAACAACAGCATGGGCTCGATGAAACGCGGACGCCTGCGACGCGACTTCGTCGCCGTGCGGCCTCAACCAACAAGACGGTGGGATTATCGAAAGGAGCGACAGCTTCGCGTAACTCGTACAGCGCTGGCTCTCCTCCGTTCGCACACGCTCCGTAGATTTCGATTCGGACACGACCACCGCATTTGGCGCTCAGGCGCGGCGAAGCGTTGCCAAGCCCCCACTTCTACACACGATAAGCGCCGTGTTTGCTGCCACGTCGAGCCGAAACCGCGGAGGTATACTGCAACGGCCGTGGCCGCCGCATATCGCGATCTGACCATCGGGGATCTCTTGACCCGGCTCGCCGAAGCGATGCCCGATCACGATGCCCTGCTGTGCGCCGGCGGCCCACGCTACACGTTTGCCGACCTCGAGCGCGAAGCGCGCGTGATTGCGCGTGGCCTCATCGCGATCGGCGTTGAGCCAGGAGAACGCGTCGTTGTCTGGGCGACGAACGTCCCGGAATGGGTCGTTCTGCAGTTTGCACTGGCGAAGATTGGGGCCATCCTCGTCGCTGCGCACACGGCGTCGCGTGCGCGCGACATCGACTATCTCCTGACCCAGAGCGCGGCCGGAACGATTGTCACCATCTCCGGCTTCCGCGGCCAGGACTACCTGGCAATCCTGCGTGACGTGGGCGCGCAGTCCGGACGGTTGCCGACGTTGAAGCGGCTGATTCACGTCGGCGATCACGGGCCAGACGGGTTTATCCCTTATTCACGGCTCCATGATCTGGCGGATCACATCGGCGAGTCGCTCCTCGACGATCGCGCGACCAGCATATCGCTCGACGACCCGATCAATATTCAATTCACATCGGGTACAACGGGACTGCCGAAGGGTGTCGTCCTGTCGAGCCGCGGATTGGTCAACAATGCGGCCGCCGTTGGAGAGGTGCTCGGCTTCACGCCAGCGGATCGATTGTGCCTGTGCGTGCCGATGTTTCACGCGTTCGGATACGCGGTTGGCGTCCTTGGCTCCTACACGCACGGCGCCTGCGTGTGTCCCGTAGACCATTTCGATCCTCGGCGCGTTCTTCAGACGGTCGAGCGCGAGCGTTGCACCGCGCTGTATGGCGTCCCGACGATGTTTCTGTCCGAGCTGGAATGTGCTGATTTTGATCGGTACGACCTGACGTCGCTGCGGACCGGCATCATGGCCGGCGCACCGTGCCCCGCGCCGGTCATGCGTCGCGTCATGACGGACATGCACCTGCCCGAGATGACGATTGCGTATGGGCTCACCGAAGCGTCCCCTGGCATCACGATGACTCCACGAGACGCGCCCTTCGATGAGCGGACCGAGACGGTCGGTGTCGCGCTTCCCGATATGGACATCAGTGTCGTCGATCCAGTCACACGTTTTGACGTGGAGCCGGGCCAGCGTGGTGAGCTCCGTGTGCGCGGCTACAACGTGATGCTTGGCTACTACAACGATCCGGAGGCGACACGGGCGGTGATCGATCCCGACGGGTGGCTGTCCACCGGCGATGAGGCCAGCGTCGATCACCGTGGCGTGTACCGAATCACCGGTCGGATCAAGGACGTGATCATCAGCGGCGGCGAGAATATTGCGCCGGCGGAGATCGAGAACTGCCTTCGCGAGCACCCTGACGTGGCGGATGCATCCGTGTACAGTCTGCCAGATGCGTTGCTCGGCGAGCGTGTCGCAGCGGCGATTCGTCTTGAAGCGGGCGAAGATCCGAAGGACCTGACGGAAGACGCGCTGATCGCCTGGTGTCGCAAGCGACTGGCGTGGTTCAAAGTGCCGAGCGCCATTCGGTTTGTGACAGAGTTTCCCATGACGCCATCGGGCAAGATCCAGAAGTTCATGCTTCGCGCCGAGCATCTCCAGACCGTGTCGCTCATCTCTGGCTGAATGTCGTGACTCACGACGTCCATGCGGCTCAGGCACCGGCCGAAGCGCCTGACCGCCAGCTCGCCGTTGACACCATCCCGGCGCAAGTCTGGATTGCGGCGCCTGACGGCGCCATCACCTTCGTCAACAAACAGTGGCTCGATTACACGGGCCTGACGTCGCCACAAACCCTCGGCTGGGGCTGGACGGCGGGCGACGTCGTCCACCCGGCCGATTTGCCAGGCCTGCTCGATATCTGGCGCGAGGTGTTCGCGGCGCAGCAACCCGGCGAGGCGGAGGCGCGAGTGCGGCGGTTCGACGGGACGTACCGGTGGTTCTTGATCCGCGCCGTACCCTGCCGGGATAGAGATGGGACGGTCGTCGAATGGTACGGGACGAACACCGACATCGACGATCGAAAGCGGGCGGAACAGCAGCTCCGACGGAGCGAATCATACCTGGCCGAAGCGCAGACATTGAGCCGAACGGGCAGTTTCGGCTGGAACGTCTATACCGGTGCGCTGTTCTGGTCGAAAGAGACGTTCGCCATTCTCGAATACGACCCGACAGTCGTCCCGACTCTGGACCTGGTGTATCAACGTGTGCACCCTGACGATCTGTCGTACGTCAGACAGGTGGTCGATCGCGCGTCGCACGAGCTGACCGATCTCGATTTCGAGCATCGATTGCTCGTACCTGGCGGAGCGATCAAACACCTGCACTGCCGCGCCCATCCAGTCGCGCATGACGGCACCGTGGAGTTCGTCGGCGCGGTGTCCGACGTCACCGAGGCCAGGCAGGCCGGTGAAAAGATTCGCCGCAGCGAGCGCGCGTACCGCCAGATCGTCGACGCGATCCCGCTGCTGATCACGGCGCTGAGTCCTCGCGGCAGAGTGCTGTATGTCAACCAGTCGGTGCTCGAATACAGCGGCCTCAGCTTCAAGGAAGTCGTCGACGGCTCCCGTCTCTTTCATCCGGAGGACTTCCGGCGCTTGAAGGAGGAACGCCAGCGGGGGCTGCGCGGCAGCCGTCCATTCGAATCTGAAGCCCGCGCCCGCCGCCACGACGGTGTGTATCGCTGGTTTTTGATCTACAACCGACCCGTGCAGAACGAGCAAGGTCGAATCGTACGCTGGTACGTCACCGGCACCGATATCGACGACCGGAAACGTGACGAGGAGCGCATCCGCAATGAAAACGTGATGCTCCGCGAGGAAGTGGACCGCGCGTCGATGTTCGAGGAGATCGTCGGCACCTCGGCGGTGCTGAAAGCGGTTCTTCGGCAGGTCGCCCAGGTGGCGCCCACAGAATCCACGGTGCTCATCACCGGCGAAACAGGTACCGGCAAGGAACTGATCGCGCGCGCGATTCATCGGCGGTCCACGCGGACAGCACGAGCATTCGTGACGGTGAATTGTGCCGCCGTTCCCGCGTCACTGATCGCGTCTGAACTCTTCGGACACGAACGCGGGGCATTTACCGGCGCGCTGCAACGGCGCCAGGGCAAGTTCGAGCTCGCTGATGGTGGCACGATCTTCCTCGACGAGGTGGGCGAGTTGCCGGCGGACACGCAAATGGCGCTGTTGCGGGTGCTGCAGGAACGCGAGTTCGAGCGCGTGGGTGGCGATCGACCGATTCGCGTGGACGTGCGCGTGATTGCCGCCACCAATCGCGACCTCCAGGCCGCCGTGGCCGACAGGTCATTCCGCTCGGATTTGTTCTACCGCCTGAACGTGTTTCCGATCGAGATGCCCGCGTTGCGCGAACGCGCCAGTGACGTGCCCCTCCTCGTCGAGTACTTCGCCCATCGGTTCGCCAAGCGCGCGGGTAAGACGCTCAAGACCATCGGCAAGAAGACGCTCGCGCTGCTGCAGGCCTATCCATGGCCCGGCAACATTCGCGAGCTGCAAAACGTCATCGAGCGGGCCGTCATTGTGCTCGAGGCGGACACGCTCGTCGTGGACGAACGGTGGCTCCTCAAGCAGCCGCCTATAGCGGCGGCGTCCGTGACGGCGCCGCTCGACGATGACCTCGTCGCGCACGAACGGGCCCGAGTCGAGGCGGCACTCGTCGAAACCGCAGGGCGAATTGCCGGCCGCTCCGGAGCGGCAGCCCGCCTCGGCATTCCGCGCTCCACCCTCGAGTCGAGAATTCGGTCGCTCGGGATCGACAAGCACCGGTTCAAAGCTCGCACATAGCTCCGCCGCGGCGCTGCCGAGAGATCGACAAATGTCGAACTCTCGTCACGCCACACACGTGCCACTCCTTCCCAATTCAGTCGGTTAGCGCTGGCGCGCTGATTGCCGTCGGGTAACGCGGCACCCGCCATGACTTTTCGAATCCAGCGTGCGGCCACCGGTGACGAAGTGGTGCTCAAAATCAGCGGCGACATCGCCGAAGGTCACGAGGCCGATTTGCGCGCGCTGTTGGATGCCGAACGCGCTCAAACCGTTGTCCTCGATCTCTCGGGCCTCACCGTCGTCGACCGCGACGGCGTGCTGATCCTGGCCGGATCCGAGGCCGGCGGCGCAATGCTGACGAATTGCCCCGGCTATGTGCGGGAATGGATTGACAGAGAAAGGCAGGAGGATCGTATGACGACTGTCCGAGAGAGCGTCGCGCGCGAAGAGACATTCACCGCGTCGGGCGGACTCAAACTGTCCTACCGATCGTGGCGACCGGCGGGGTCGCCGCGCGCCGTTATGGTCATCGTTCCCGGTTTCAACTCGCATAGCGGTTATTACGAGTGGGCCGCTGGTCAACTCACCGGAGCCGGGGTCGCGGTCTACGCCCTCGATCTGCGGGGCCGCGGCAAATCCGACGGCGAGCGCTTCTTCGTGGCGAAGTTCGACGACTATCTGAGCGACGTTGACGGCATGATCACGGTTGCGGGGTCCCGCGAGCCTGCGCTGCCCGTGTTTCTGTTCGGCCACAGCGCTGGCGGTGTCGTGGCGTGCCTCTACGCGCTCGATCATCAGTCGCGCCTGGCTGGCCTCATCTCCGAGAGCTTCGCGTTTCAAACCCCTGCGCCGGACTTCGCGCTCGCGGTTCTCAAAGGCCTTGGCCACGTGTTTCCACACGCGCATGTGCTCCGCCTGAAGAACGAGGACTTCTCGCGCGACCCGAAGGTCGTCGAAGCGATGAACACCGATCCGTTGATTGCCAACGAAACGCAACCCACGCAAACCGTCGCCGAACTGGTGCGTGCCGACGAACGATTGAAGCGCGAGTTTCCGAGCATCACGCTGCCGGTGCTGATTCTGCACGGGACCGCGGACAAAGCCGCCAAAGCCAGCGGGAGCCAAGCGTTTTACGATGCCGTCGGAGCGACCGACAAGACGTTGAAGCTCTATGACGGAGGGTTTCACGACCTGCTCAACGATCTGGACAAGAACGGCGTGATGGCCGATGTCACCACGTGGGTCGAGGCGCATCTGCCCGCGGCATGAACACGCGCGACGTGCCTTCGCGACGAATTGCGCACCGGAGGATGGACATGGCCAAACGGCGTCTCTATGTGGGCGGAATCGCGTTAGCAGTCGTGTGGTTGTCGCAGGCACCCTACGCGCAGCAACCGGCGGGTGCGCCCGCCATTGCCGTCCGGACCGCGACTGTCGATGGACTCCAACTTCAGTATCTCGTTGCCGGTCGGGGACCGACGATCGTCCTGCTGCACGGCTACGCCGAGACATCGAGGATGTGGCGACCGCTGATGCCGCGTCTGGCGTCCAACTTCACGGTCATCGCTCCCGACTTGCCCGGCATCGGCGGATCGGCCATTCCGGACGACGGCTTGGATATGGCGCATGCCGCCAGTCGCATTCACGGCCTCGTCACGCAGCTGGGCCTCGGGAAAGCGGCCGTCGTCGGTCACGATATCGGATTGATGGTCGCGTACGCGTACGCCGCGCAATTCCCGGAGGACGTTGACAGGCTCGTGCTCATGGATGCGTTTCTGCCCGGAGTGGACGGATGGGAAGCCATCTATAACAGTCCAGCGATCTGGCACTTCCGCTTCAACGGTCCTACCCCGGAGGCGCTCGTGCGCGGTCGTGAGCGGACGTACTTCGAGCATTTCTGGAATGACTTCGCCGCTGACAAAACGCGCTCGCTCCCCGAGACGGATCGTCAGGCGTACACGACGGCCTACGCCCGTCCGGGACGGATGCGTTCGGCGTGGGCGTACTTTGTGTCCTTTCAGCAGGCCGCGAAGGACTTCGCGCGCCTCTCGGAAACGAAACTCACGATGCCCGTGCTGTCCATCGGCGGAGAGAAGGCCAACGGTGAAGCCCTTGCGCAGCAAGTCAGGCTGGTCGCAACGAACGCGCGATCGGTGACACTGCCGAACACCGGCCATTGGGTGATGGAGGAAAGTCCAGAGGCGACGATGGATGCGCTCGTGGCGTTTCTCCATCCGGCGGCAGCGGCGACGACTGGATCTTCGGACCGCGCTCAGTCGAAATCGGCCGCGTCGAGATCGAACCTGCCGCAGATGCGATTCACACCCGAAGAAGTCCGCGCCAATCAGACCGGCACGAATCAGATTGGCAGTTCGTTCCTCGCCGGCGTGAGCACCAAGGTTCTGGCCGGCGATCCGTCGAAGCCCGGCTTCTACACGATTATCCTGTCCGTGCCGGCGAATACCAGCATACCAGCGCACTCCCATCGTGACGATCGCATGGCGACCGTCGTATCGGGAACGTGGCAGTTCGGGTACGGAGATCGGTTCGATGAGAAGGCGTTGAAGCGGCTGCCGCCTGGCAGCGTGTATTCGGAGCCGGCGGCGGCGAATCACTTCGCTCGAACGGGCGCGGAGCTCGTGCTCGTGCAGATCACTGGTGTCGGCCCGACTGACACGCGATACGTCAATCCGGCGGATGCGCCCAAGACCCCCGACCGGTAGCGCGTTTGGCGTTCCGCGAATCGGCTAGGCGCTAACCGACGCGTTGTCGCTCTACGTCGCCAGCTTGCGACACTTGATGCCACCTGACGGCTCGGCTGGCGGAATGCGCCAACACTAAGCCGTCGGCCGGAGAAGTCGGGAGCACCCGGTCCGGCTAGCGAGCGCCTTATAACTTCGGTCCCTCGTTCGTGACGCGATCAACTCGGGAAAACGCCCTGCGGTACGACATGGGGTTCGTGGCGACCACGGTTCCAAAGTGCGCGCGCATCACTGCGGCCCGACCCGAAGCCTGCCTCCGTCGCCACTTGCTCGATCGCCAGGTCCGCCGTTTCCAGCAGCCTCTGCGCACGACGGACGCGCGCCCGCGCGAGCCACGCGGCTGTCTGATAGCCCTCGAATCCTGTGTCGTCGGTACTCACCCGTACGCGTCTGCATTGGTCTGCGTAACTGTGCGAACGCGTTGTGTCAAAACTGTGTCAGATACCCCCCGGAAACCCCCGGTGAACATCGTCACTTATGAGCGCATCGCGGAGTACTTCGTTGTAGCGGGAACTGATTGATCCGACGTGCGTTGGTGGGATTTCGTGTGCGTCAGCACGCGTGGCGGGAGTCAATTTCCAAGCGTGCTCGATCGACCACTCCGACATCTCTCCGCTTTAGAATCAACGAGTTGCGAGCGGTCAGAGATCAGATTATCCCACAACATCCTTCAAATGACATCGTTCTGTGATGACCTTTGGATTCAGCGGTTTGCGAGCGAGGAGTCAGCGATCCGCGCGCAAATTGTGATACGTCTCCTAATGTTCCTCGATCACTTACGGCGATTCGATTGCCTTGGAAAACCTCGCGACGTCTCATCGGCGCGCCTGGATCACGTAACCCCAAAGACCCAAGTACCGAGCCGTCAGCGGAAAACGCGCGAATTCAGCGCGTGAGAACCGGGCTGCCTGAAACGCGCGATCCAATTCTTCCCTTGAGTACAAATTCGACCTCCACCACCGGCCGATCAGGGGACCAGTCAGCCAGTTCCGCTTCGTGATGAACACGACGAGCGTGCCATCGTTCGCGAGACGCGCCCGCAACCCGTCGAGCGCGTTCGGCAACTGATCGCGCGGCACGTATTCGAGCATCGATGCACTGACGATCAGGTCGTAGTCCGTCCACGTTGACGGGAGGTCGTCCATCTGCAGCACGTTTGCCTGTAGCAGCTCGACGTCGAGTCCGCAAGACTCAAGGGTCAGCCGGAACCGCCTAAGCATCGCCGGCGTGAGGTCGAATGCGTGTAGCCGACCGGCAGCCAGTTCTCGCCGCACGAGTGCGTCATAAAGCGCTAGAGTGATTGCGCCTGTTCCGCATCCCGCGTCGAGGACACGAAGCCCCGATCGCAATAGCGATGATTTCCGGAAGAATTCGCGGATGCCCTGTGGATACCGGACGAGCCGGATAAAGCGGTCGTAGGTCGCGTGCTTTCGGGTAAACAGTTCAACGACGGTCACGGTCGTCGGGCAAGAATCAGCCAAAATCCGCCGGCGACGCCGGTGACCTTCACGAATTCCGTGTCGCGCTGGACAATTTCGAATCCCGCCGTCCGAAGCTCCTGGTCCACGATGTCGATCTCGATGTCGTGCTTTTCAACCTGCTTTTCGCGGGACAACCCGCGGCTGCTCTCGTGCATCGGTTCGACCCCACCTCCGTCAGTGTAGCGTTGCACGGGCTTGGCAATTCCACCCCTTAGGATTGCCGGCCACTCAGTTGAGGGCCTCAAGCGTTCGCCAACGTCGGAGCAGATATGCCCGTTCACCCGGGATATTGTCGGACAGTCTCAACGCCAGATTCGCGATCTCCCAATCCCTCATGCGTCCATAGTCTACCGGCTCGGTGGCATGTCGCTCGTAGGAGCGGGTGTATGCAGTGAGGAGAAGGCGGCGGCCCACGGCAGCGAGCAATCTCAAATGAGGCGGCGCGCCGGGTGGTAGCTCGCCCATCCCGAGCACCACTCTCGTGCGGGCGTAATCGAAAAGAGCGTCTCCACGTTTCGCTCCGGTCCAATCTAGGACTGCCGCTTCACCGCCGGCATACACGAGTTGTCCAGGGTGGAAGTCCCCGTGGCAGAGCGCGTCACCATCCGGAAGCCGCGCGAGAATGCGTTCGACCCATTCGAGGCGTATGGAAGGCTCGCGACGACCAATGCGTGCGAGCGCGTTATGAATCACGTCCACTACTCGGGGCAACGACGTCGGCGCATGAACTCCATTGATCTGAGCATGGACTGCTCCCGTGAGACGCCCGAACCGCCACACGAGCCACGGTTGCCTGCCAATGGCAGAGAGGAGATCAGGGCCGTTGACTCGCTCCATCACAATCCCCGGGCGTCCGTCGATGATGACCTGTTCATACACCTGTGGCACGCGCACGCCTGCGAATCGCGCCGCTTCGAGGGCCGCCACTTCGAAGGCGAGACGCTCGGTTGTTCCCTCCGCTCGGAGCAATTTGAGGATCCGGTCGCTCGGCAGAAGGAAGACCTCGGCTTCCCGACCCTGGCCGATAAGGCGTTTCTCAGCTGCCGGCGCAACCATTACCTGACCGACTACACGCGCTAGATTGTCTTTCGTGCGTACACATCAATCGACCAGACGAACGTTCGTGAGCGATGGATTCGCACGAATCCATTCTGAATGACGCGCATTTCCATCGCGGCGGGTGCATGCACGAACGTGCGAAATGGATTGCCGAAGAGTTGTCGTCGAAGATTGTCGAGCGCGAGCCAGAGGCGGATGTACCAGCGGTCGCGAGGGTATGAAAAGGCGAACACTCGACGTGCGTGCTTCGTCGCCGCCTGCAGCAGCGACGCATGATCGGGATAGCAGCAGACGACCCGATGCATGGTGACGACGTCCGCGGACTCGATACCTTCGCCGAGGGCCGCGAAGTCGCCGTTCACACGATGAAGGCGATCGGCGATCTTCCGCGCCTCGGCTTCGCGACCGGCGGCGTCGAGATATGCGGGAGAGGCGTCGACGAGCGTGGCCGAGCTAACGCCACTCGCCAACAGCTCGAAGTCGAGAACACCGACGCCGCCACCGACATCGAGGAGCGACGCTCCGCTGCTGATCTGGCCGCGCAATCGGTCGAGGAGCAGACGTGATGTCGCGTCAGGGCCCTTTCGGTGGTACCGGTTCAAGTCTCGCACAGCGACCGTCGGGCCGAATTGTCGCTCCGCCGCGCCGCACGACACGCAACCGGAACAGCAGTTCACGGACTCAGAATGTCGCGACGTTCGATTCGGCGATGAGATTCGCGAACTTGATCGGATCCATGAAGGTTGCGTTCAGCGAACTGAGGTCGGCTTCCGTCACCCCACGGGCGACGCTGCAGGCCCCTCAAACAAAGACCGGAACCTTCCCTTTGATTTTGGCGACCAGTTCTGGCAGCGGAGGAAACCCGAAGCCATGAATGTTCTTTGCCACCGCTTCCTTCGCGAGCAAGGCCGCCTCGCCGACCAAGGCGATCACGCATTCCTTGTCTGCGCCAATCGCGCCAACCGCCGTAATGAATGGCAGCGTGGCCTTCGTCGGATCGTCGCTCGCGTGGGTCGCGACCGCCAGAATCTTCGCCATCGGTCCTCCTTGCGCGTCACCGCGCCTTTTCGATGATGAACTTGAACACGTCCTTGTCGCCGTCGACGAGCTCGCACGGATAGCCCAGCTCGTTCATCAAGGCCGGGATAGTCTGGCGCGCCGGATAATAGTCCGTCATCACCTCCAGCACTTCGCCGACGGCCATTTCCTTCAGCGTCAAACGAGTGTCGACGGTTGGTCCCGGGCAAATCGCTCCGCGCAGATCCAACCGTCGCGCGATGGTGCGGGCCATGACACCCTACTTTCCGGCCTTGACGGCCGACAGATTGACGCCGATTACACCGTACCGTTTCGCGGTGCGCTCCTTCGTTGTGCCTTCGAAACAGTCGTAGCGGTGAGTAATCGCGACCCGGTCGAAGCCCGCGTTCTCAAACGCCTCGATCATCTCTGCTTCCAGCAGAGCCCCGGCGATTCAACCCGTCCAGAGATCGATGTCGCGTAGCGCGCTGTCCGGCAGCACTTCGCCGATGATGATGTCGGCAATCTGCACGCAGCCGCCAGGCCTGAGCACGCGGGCGATCTCCGCGATGGCGCGCTCCTTCTCCGGCACCAGATTGATGACGCCGTTGGAGATCACCACATCGACGGAACGATCGTCGACCGGCAGTCGCGTCGCGTCGCCGCTGCACACGTCAACGTGGTCGAGGCCGCACTGCGACGCGCCGTGCATGGCGCGATCACGCATCGCCTCGGTCATGTCGATGCCAATCGCGCGGCCGTTGGTCCCGACGCGACGGGCGGCAAGTAGTAAGTCGGTGCCGGCGCCGCAGCCGATGTCGATGACGGTCGCTCCCGCGGGAATGCGATCAACAGCATGCGGATTGCCGACGCCGGCGAACGAGGAGGTGACCGATAGCGGCAGGGCCGCGAGGTCGCCGGCGTCGTAGCCGAGTTTCGTCACCGCGTACTGCGGTCCGCGATGAAAGTGGAACTCGCCACCGGGCGATGTCGCCACTCGTGAGTACATCGTCTGCACTTCGGAACGCAGGCTCTTGACGTCGAAGTCGATTGGGCAACTAACGGCCATGGTCCCTCCTCACGCCTCAGCTACGGATCGCGACGGTCGATCGGATTGCCTCCAGATTGCCGGATCGGATGGCCGCGGCATCGGCCGGCGGCGCCGGAATCTCCGAGAGCATCAATTGCACAAACGTCTCGCGGTCTTCGGTGGCGAACGCGCGGTTGAAGCGCCGTTCGAAACCGATCGTGGATGCGGGCTTCCCACTGAGCTTTCGGCCGCAGACCGATCCGGCAAACGCGCCCGGCCAGACCTCGACGTGATCCGGTAGTGCACGGAGTCGGGCAGCGCTGTCAAAGAGCGCGTCGGCGCCGATCTCGGCGCTCGTCGCGAGCTCCGTCCGTCCCATGTCGCCGACCATCAGGGTATGGCCGGTGAGGACGAACCACGGTTCGGTACCTCGCGTACGATCGGTGACGAGCAGCGACACGTGTTCCGGCGTGTGGCCTGGCGTGTGGAGGACGCGAATCCTGACGTTGCCGATGGTCAACTCCTGACCGTCCTTCAGGCCACTGCCGTCAGCGCCGTCGACCGACTCGTGGACGAGATAGGTCGCACCCGAGGCCTCGGCCAGCGTGCGTCCGCCGGAACGATGATCCGCATGCACGTGCGAATCAATCACGTGCACGATGCGCATCCCCGTCTCCCGGCTCGCGTCCAGATATGCGCCGATATCCTGAACCGGATCGACCACCACGCACTGCCCCTGCCCGCCGCAGCCGAACAGATACGACGCGCCGATCGGCGTCGTGTGCAGGAATTGGCGAAAGATCATCTGCGCCTCACTCTCAAAGCCCTGCGACCAATGCAGCTTCGCCAATCGGCCGCGTCACGACCGCCTGGCGTCGAACGCGAATCCGATCGTGAATGAAGATTCCGGTCAACACACCACCGGTAGTGAAGAGGGAGACGAACTGGCCCCGACCGAGTTGCGCCGCGAGCGGACCAGGGCAGGTCCCGGCGAGGCTCCATCCGATGCCGAACAGGATGCTGCCGACGATGTGTCTTCGATGCGACGTTTGCGTCGACCATGCGATCGGCGTCGCGTCGAGCACCGAACGGACCTTGAATGCGCGCAGCAGCCGAACACCAACGGCAGCCGTCAGCATCGCCGACATCATCAACAAGAATACGTCCGGCTGCCGCAGCAGGAGCATGTCTCGGATGGCATCGTAGTCGGTCAGACGTGCCCACCCGAGGATGAGCCCGAATGCCACGCCGGATGCGAAGCCGGTCAGTTTGATGCCCATGCTATGCCCCAAACACCCAGGCGATTGCGAACGTACACGCGATCGCCGTGGCCATAAATGTCGCGGTACAGACGAAGCTCGCCGGCGATCCCAAGGACGTCCCGCAGAGTCCATGACCCGATGTGCAGCCGCCTGCGAGTCGCCCACCTCCTCCAATCAATACGCCGGCGCTAAACAGCACGGTGACCTTGAGCCACAGACTGGATCCGAACACGGCATCAAACGATCCGTATGCCAACGTCGGATGCCAGCCTGCACCGACTGCGGCGGAGAGCGTACCGCCAACCATGACGCCGACGACAAAAACTGCACGCCATCCAAGCGTCGACCGGACGCGTGTCACCCACTCGTCGAATTCGATATAACCGCCCAGCGCCCCAAGTGGTTTGTTCGTGATCCACAGGAGCAGCACAATCAGGAGACCGATCAGCGGACCAGCGACGAACCATGGTGCGCGAGTCGCGAGAACGGTGGTCATGAGTGGCAAATCTAATGGGCCACCATCGATTCGTCCAATGAAATGATTGAATCCCTCTGATAGACTGCACGAATGGAACTGCGCCAGCTGCGGACATTCGTGGCGGTCGCCGAACTGCGTCACTTTGCCAAGGCCGCCAGTCTCTGCAATCTGTCGCAGCCCGCGGTGTCGCACCAGATCGCGCTGCTCGAGCAAGAGCTCGGCGCCAAGCTGTTGAATCGTGCGGCTCGCCGCGTCTCATTGACCGTCGCTGGTGAAGTGTTCCTGGAAGAAGCGCGGCGGATCCTCGGCGCGGTGGACCGCGCGCACGAACGCATGGAGGAAGTCGCCCGCGGCGCTGTCGGCCGCATTCGCCTAGGCGCCACACCGACGCCCGGACTCTACGTCCTGCCACCACTGCTCGCGAAATATCGTGGGGAGCACCAGGCCTACGATCTCCGATTCGAGATCGGGCCGATTCACGAGATCGCCGAGCGCGTGGCCCGCAACGATCTGGATATGGCTATCGTCGCAGGCGCATTACCATCCAGCGAGCTCAAGGCTCGCAGCGTTTCGCAGGACGAGCTCGTGATCATCGCGTTGCCGAACGCACCGCTGTCGCGGTCACGCACGCTCAAGCCGGGCCAGCTCGACACGGAGACCTGGCTGTTGCGCGAGGAAGGCTCGGATACGCGCCGGCAAACGACGGCGTGGTGGCATCGCCATCGCGTCGCCCCGGCGCGCACGATGACGTTCGACAATCCCGACGCGGTGAAGCGTGCCGTCATGGGCGGACTCGGCATCGCGATGGTGTCGCGGCTGACGGTCGCCGACGATCTGGCGGGCCGCCGCCTGGCCGTCCTGCCCGTCAGGGCGACACTTCCCACGCGCGAGATTCTGGTCATCGACCATCCGCAGAAGCATCATGGGGCGGCCTGCCGGGCGATGTTGCAGCTGCTCGAGCGAACATTTCCGGTGCATCCCGCCACCGGTCGCGCGAAGGCCGCCGTTTAGCGATTCATCCCGCTTATCGCCACGATTGTATCGTTTCATTGGACGAATCGAAGGCGAGTGCGTACCCTCGGTTCATGGAACGGCGGCTCGGCATTCGTGAGAACTGGGCGCAATTCTCGCTCCTCGTTCTCATCAATGCCTGCGTGGGTGGCATGGTCGGACTGGAGCGGACGGTGGTGCCGCTCGTCGCCACCGAGGAGTTTCATCTCACCTCGGACACCCTGATCTTCTCGTTCATTGTGGCGTTCGGTGTCGTCAAAGCCCTGTCGAATGTCGCCTCCGGCTTTCTTGCGGACCGATTCACCCGGAAGGCGATGCTCGTCGCCGGCTGGGTGATCGGCCTCCCCGTTCCGTTCATGCTCGCGTGGGGGCCGTCATGGGCATGGATCCTGGCGGCCAACATCCTGCTCGGCGCGAATCAAGGTTTCGCGTGGTCGATGACCGTCGCGATGAAGAACGACCTCGTGGGAACGCGGCAGCGCGGGCTGGCGATGGGCCTCAATGAGTTCGCCGGTTATGGCGGTCTCGGCGTCACGGCGCTGCTGACGGGATATATCGCTGCGCGCACGGGTCTTCGGCCGGAGCCGTTCTACGTCGGCATCGTCTACGCGATCGTTGGGCTCGCCTTATCGATCGTGGCCGTCCGCGACACGACGGAATTTCTACGCCACACCACCGCAGCGTCGCCCACGCAGATTCGTACGGCACACGCGCTCGAGCCTGAAGCGGCGAAGCGGACGATGTTCGGCGTCTGTCAGGCAGGCCTCGTGAACAATCTGAATGACGGCCTGTCCTGGGGTGTGCTGCCGCTGCTCTTTACAGCGCACGGCCTGTCGGTCGAGGACGTCGGCATCATCAAAGCCGTGTATCCGCTGACATGGAGTGTCTGCCAGCTAGCAACCGGTGCGATGGCGGATCGCGTTGGGCGGCGACCGTTAATTGCGTGGGGAATGGTTCTGCAGGCCGCAGCGCTCGGTGTGATCGCGATCGGTGTGCCATCAACGTACGTCAGCGGAGTCGCGGGTGCCGTGCTGCTCGGTCTGGGGACGGCGATGGTGTACCCCGCATTGCTTGCCGCCGCCGCCGATATTTCGCCAGCGGCAAAGCGCGCTACGACCCTGGGATGGTACCGATTCTGGCGCGATCTCGGGTATCCCGCCGGCGCGCTGCTCGCAGGAGTCGTGAGCGCGATGTTCGGGATGGCGTCGGCCGTGTTCGTCGCGGCTGCTCTCACATTTACCTCGGGTCTCGTCGCGGCATCTTTCACGACGCGAAATCAGCTAAGCACTACGGGGGTCAACCATGATCGACACCTTCGTCACGTTCAACGTGCTGCCCGACAGGACAGCGGAATTTGAACGGCTGCATCGGGAACTGCTTGCTCGCATCTGCACTCAGCCGGGCTGCGTCACCGTTCGAGTCCATCGCTCCGTTGCGAATCCATTGGAATACATGGTTCACGGCACGTGGGTGAACAAAGACGCGTGGGAACGCGCACATCAAACTACACCCGAGTTCAAGTCTCTGTTCGGTCGGCTGCCGCTCGAGAATCATTCGCTCAGTCGCGGCAGTTTCTTCGAAGCGGCGTACGAATTTTCAGGCCACTCGGTTTGACAGGGAAGGATTCAAGCAACAGGAGGGAGCGCCATGGAGGACATCACCGCAACGACCCGAGCGCGCATCGAGGCGCAGGGCTTCGTCGGCCTCGACAGTCGGACGCTCGCACGGATCAACTATTGGCTGCGACTCGCCCCCGCGATTTGTATGGCGTGGACGGCGGTCGGCACGTTTCGCGCCTCCGCCGCCATTTTGTGGCCACTCGTCCCGTTTGCGGCGTTGGGTGCCGCGTTACCCGGCCATCCGTTTGACGTGATCTACAACGAGGTGTTACGACGCTGGACCGCCGGACCACGCCTGCCGGCGTATCCGATGCCGCGCCGGTTCGCGTGCTTGCTGGCGACGGCCATGCTCATCACTGCGGCGACGAGTTTTCAGACTGGCCATGCGATCGCCGGCTACGCGCTCGGATGGTTTCTGGTCGTGGCGGCATTCGTCACCGTGACGACCGGCTTCTGTATTCCGTCGTTCATCTACGGGCTGATCTTCGGCCGACCGTCCGCCTATGCGGCGCAACGAGCAATTCCATAGGCGCGTACGCAGGCGACAGTGACCTAATTGTCAGCGAACGCGCTTGAAACTGGCTTCTGAGTACACCTCGAAGTCCTTGCCTGGTTCCGCGATCTCGAAACGCTCGGTGAATTCGTCGCGACTCAGGATCGTATAGGTCTCCCGAGCGCGATAACCGGCCGGGATGTTCTCAATCGCTTCGCTCATGAAGATGATCGTCTTGTCGTCGGAAGTCGGCTGCTGCACGTAGGTGTTCACGAAGCCTTCGGTATGAAACTGGCGGAACACGAACAGCTTCCGCGCGGTATCGTAGCTGATCATGCTCATGTGATGGTGCACCTCGCCGTTTCTGTTCTTCTCCTGCGGCGGATACGTTGACGTGTTCGTCTCCTGCAGAAACCGATCGTTGAGGATGAACTGGTACGTGCGTTCTGCAGTGCCACGCCCAGGCTGGCCGGCTTGATCGCCTCGCCAGCTTCCGGCGAGGAAACGCAGCGGCGCGAAACGGTCAGGCTTGGCCGTGCCGTCCTGGGCCCGCGCCGGCACGCTGAGCAATGCGATCACGAGCAGGATGGTGATCTGCTGGATGCCCATAGGCCTCCCGGGTACTATTACGCAAACGAATCGATAGTCTGTCCTCAACGCGTCACGGGGACTGGTCGGTCGCGATTACCGGCTGCGCTCGTTCTGTTCGAGTCGGTATCCAGCCTTGCGCGAAGTCAGGATGTGCTGCGGTTGGGACGGATCGTCCTCCAGCTTGCGTCGCAGTTCAGCCACGTGGGTATCGACGGTTCGCGTGAGAACCGTCGAGGCGTGTCCCCATACTTCCTTGAGGAGATCGAGCCGCGATGCCACCGCACCCTGACGCTTCACGAGAGCCAACAGCAGGTCGAACTCCATCGGCGTCAACGCCACGGCGTGATCACGCTTGCGAACCGTGCGCGTGGCCGCATCGATGGTGACGTCGCCGAATCGGATCGTGTGCGCCGGCCGGGCGGCGACGCCCGAGCGGCGCATCACCGCCTCGACGCGGGCGATCAGTTCGAGAATGCCGAACGGCTTCGTGACATAGTCGTCGGCACCGAGTCTGAAGCCTCGAACCTTGTCCGCTTCTTCCGTCCGCGCCGTCAAAATCACCACCGGTACCGTGTTGCCATCCTGTCGCAGTTCGCGCAGCACGCGATAGCCGTCGAGCGACGGCAACATCAGATCGAGAACGATCAAATCAGGCTGCACTTCCCGCGCGCGAGCCAAACCCAGTTGGCCGTCGGTGGCAAGCTCGACGCCGTAGCCTTCGATTTCCAGATTGTTTCGCAAGCCGAACGCCAGATCCTCGTTGTCTTCGATGACGAGAATTCGCCCGATCGGCGCCGTCACGGCTACGCCCCACCTACTGCGACGCGTGCGGCGTCTGAGACGTGCTCCTTCGTAGCGCCCGGCAGCTCGACGATAAATCGCGCACCTCGTGGCCCGTGCTCGACGGTGACAGTGCCGTTGTGGAGATCGGTGAGCCGCTTCACGATCGCCAATCCGATCCCTGTCCCGCCAGAAGCGACGCGGCCCTGTCCTGCGCGGTAAAACGGGGCCCAGATGCGGGGCACGTCCGCTTCGGCGACTCCCGGTCCTTCATCTTCGATCGCAATGGCCGCGATGCCGCGGTCAAGGTATCGGCAACTCACGACAATCGTTTGTCCGGATGGCCCGTACTTCAACGCGTTGTCCAGAAGATTCAGGACGATCTGACGCAGGGCACCCCCATCGACGGGCGCCACGATCTCGTTGTCAATCTGTCGCGCGATCGCCGTCCGCTTCGATCGCGCCAGTGGCTCGAATGCCTCGACGATGTCGTGCAAAAGCACATCCAGTCTCTCAGGTTGGGTCGTGATGCCGGATTCGGCATCGCGTTCGAGCCGCGCGAACTGCAGCACGTTTTCGATCAGAAGCGTGAGCCGACGAGACTCCTGCACGATGATTTGGAGCGAACGACGGTGCTCCTCCGACGATCGGACGCGATTCAATAACAGCGTCTCGCCGAACATCCGAATCTGCGCGAGCGGCGTGCGGAGTTCGTGCGACACACCCGAGACGAAGTCCGCGCGCAGCCGGATGAGTTCGCGGTCGCGTTTCAACTGAACGAACGCCACCGCGATTAGCCCGGTCGTAATCGCGAGCAGGCCAATGAGCAGCGGTACGCGACTGCGCGGCAGCCCGCCGATGATCAGCTGATCCGCCGCCGGTCCCGTCAGCGCCACGGCCACGCGAAACGCGCCAAGCCGTTCCTCGAGAGTCGCCTCACTCGCGTACGCGGACCAGACCGCTGAAGACGAGTACAAACCGTGACCATCGGGCGTGACCACTCGAACCGAGAGGAGGTCTCTCCGTTCGCGGGCCAAAGAGGGAGGAAGCAGCGGCGATTGCTTTACGACCCGCGCGAACACGTCCGTGACCAAACTGGAGTCCGCGACGATCCCGACAACGGCGGGACGGCGGCTCTCCGGCCGAGCGATGCGCCAGGCCACGATCGACGGTCTGGCGCCAGTGGTATCGACGTGCACGAGGACCGTTTCGATCTGAAACTGGCCCTGACGGGTTCTATGAAGGCCGTCGTTCAACACCGCGCGAATGTCGGACGGGAGGGGCTCGCCGCTGACGGCGAGATCCGCGTCGTCGGTCGGTGCGCTGAAGATGCTGCGGACCGCAGCGAGGCTGGCCCCTCAGCCTCCGTCTGCTTTGAGGCGCGCAAGATCCGGCGGGGCCCCGTCGCGACAGCCCGCGGACGCCTGCCCGAGCGCCGATCCCACCACTTCAGTCAGCTCGCGACCCGCCAGCCGCGAAAATTCCCACGCCGCGAACCCCGCGTAATCACGCAGCACGTTCTCAGCAGTCGCCCGATGCGAACGGTCCGCCGCCTGCGCCTGATACGCGAGGGCTGCCGCGATTCCCAGGATCGACAACAGCAGCCCGATTGCCACCCAAGCCGACCATCGACTGCTCATGCCGCCATTGTAGGACCGGGACCGTCGCTTATCGGTGATTGAATCGTCAGAGCAATGTCAGGAAACGATGAAGTTCACTAGTTTCTGACCGAAACCTTGCGAATCGACCACCTACCACGCCGTACGGCCTTCTACGATTGACGCGTTTGGTAGGAGGCCGACATGCGACGCATCACCATCAGCCGTGAAATCGCGATCATTTTCACAGTCGGGCTTCTCGTCGCGGGCACCGGCCGAGCCAGTGGTCAAGCCGCCTCCGCGCGCCAACAAGAGACTGCGCGCGATGTCTGGCAGCGGGTTCCGGAAATCTTTGGCGCTATGGCTGTCGCGCCCGGCGCCATCGTCGCCGACGTCGGCGCGGGCGACGGCTTCCTGACCGTGAGGCTCGCTCCGGCGGTTGGGTCAGCGGGACGCGTCTTCGCGATTGACGTGGACGATCGCGCGATCGAACGCCTGCGCGCACGTGTGGCGGAGGAGGCGCTGACCAACGTCACGGTCATCAAGAGTGATCCGAGCGACCCGCATCTGTCGGCCCAGTCGCTGGATGCTGCCGTCATCGTCAACGCGTATCACGAGATGGTCGATCACCAGGCGATGCTGCACGCGCTGCGAGCCGCGCTCAAGCCCGATGGACGTCTGATCATTGTCGAGCCGATGTCCGACAAGCAAGTGAAGAACACGCGTGATCAGCAGACGAAGGTCCACGAAATCGCAGCCGCGTTTGTCGAACAGGAAGCGCGTGACGCAGGCTTTCGCATCCGAACACTCCAGGATCCGTTCGTGAACCGCGCGAATTACATCGAATGGCTCGTCGTAGCAGTACCCGACGTGAATCCGGCGACCGACGACACCGCGGCGAGTCCAGCGGCGGACGAGAGCTCTCTCGCAAGTCCGAACTTGAGGATCGCGTTCGACGTCTTCAAGAAGCGTCGGACTGAAGGCTCGATCGCGGTTGTGGATGTTCGGTCGGAAGAGGAATTCATCGCGGGTCACATTCCAGGGGCGATCTGGATTCAACTGAGCGACTTGTCCTCACACGTCGAGCAACTTCGATCGCTTCGTAAGCCGATCGTGACGTACTGCAGTTGACCGGCCGAGCAAACCAGCGCCCGTGCGGCGCTCGACTTGCGGAAACAGGGTTTCGCCGACGTGTGGGCGGTGATCGGTGGATACGTGAAATGGACGAAAGACGGCAACCCAGTCGCAAAGGGCAAGTAAATGCACTCGTGCTCGCTCGACCGACGTCTCGGTCTGGTCGACGCGGCGGCCATCGTCATCGCGAACGTCGTCGGAGTGGGCATTTTCACCACGCCCGGATTTGTGGCGACCATCGTTCCGAACGCCTATGCGATCCTCGGCGTCTGGGTTGCCGGCGGCGCTCTCGCCTTCTTCGGCGCGCTCGCCTACGCGGAATTGGCCGCCCGTCGGCCGCTGGCGGGCGGCGAGTATGTCTACCTGCGCGAGAGCTTCGGTAATGTTGCGGCGTTTCTGACTGGTTGGACATCGTTCGTCGCCGGCTTCTCAGGCGCGATCGCCGCGGGTGCGATGGGTGTCACGGTCTATGCGGACCGGTTCGTTCCGGGGGTGGCAAACTCAAAAGTCGTCGCGATTGTCGTCATCGCTCTTCTCGCGGCGATTCATGCGCGCGGCGTTGGTCCGGGCCGAACGCTCCAGCGCGCACTCACGGCGATCAAAGTCGCCGGCCTGGTGGCGTTCGTTGCTGTCGCCGGTGCATTGGGTGACCACGCCATCACGGCGCCGCCTGTGGCCGAGCCAGTACCACTGTCCGCGCTGTTGCTGGCAATGATCCCGGTGATGTTCAGCTATTCAGGGTGGAACGCAGCCGCCTACATTGCAGAGGAGGTACGCGAGCCGGCGCGAAACGTGCCTCTCGGCCTTTCGATCGGCACGGCCGCCGTCGTCACACTGTACGTGTTGATCGGTGTCTCGCACGTTCCAGGGATGGCGGCGCATCACCTTTTGACAGATGCGACGGGATCGCTGTTCAACGCGCTCGCAGTGGTGATCGTGCTCAGTAGCCTCAGCGCGATGACGCTGGCCGGTCCACGCGTCTATTTTGCAATGGCCCGCGACGGCGCGTTCTTCCGGGCCGCGGCACGCGTGCACCCGCTTTATCGGACACCCGCGACCGCAATCGTCGGCCAAGCCGCATGGAGCGCCCTGCTCGTGTTGTCCGGGACGTTCGAACAGCTCCTGGTGTACACGGGCTTCGCGATCGTCCTGTTTTCGGGGCTCGCTGTCTTGTCGCTCTTCTTTGTTCATAGACGAGCGCAAGACGTCCCGAGGCTGACGGCGTGTGGTTATCCCTGGGCGCCCGCAGTGTTCTGCATGGCAAGCTTTTCAATTACGGTCAATGCGATCGTCAGCGCACCAGGTCCCACACTCGCGGGCCTTGGCATCATGGCCGCCGGCCTGCCGATTTACTGGTGGACCCGTGCGGCGGACAAGTCGGCGAACGCCGCGAACGGTGCCCTGGGTCTGCAATCGTCGCGCCTTCAGCTTCGCCGCGCCGATCAGGCTCCGTGACGGCGCGGTTCTCGTACTCTACCGAGTCCGCGCAGGATCTCGCGGGAACCCTCGGGCCATCGGTACTTGCTCCAACCCAATGTTGACAAGACTTCGCCTTAAGGCCATATTCGGCCTCGGCGAGAGATGAAACGACTCATCGTCCGGGCGCTTGCGGTCCTGCCGGTGTCGCTAGCTTTTGTGCCGCTACAGGTGTCGCGCGGCGACCACATGGTGTCCGAGCCATTCGATCTGCGGATCGCAGACGCCGCCGGCAATGGTATTCCTGGCGTCCGCGTGGTAAGCGACAACGGAATCGTTTGCCGGACACGCCCCGACGGCTCGATCCGATGGACGGAAGCATCGCTGATGGACCGAGACGTAAGGTTTCAGATTGCAACGGCGAGTGGCAGCGAAAGCGTCACCGTGCATGTCAAGCCAGGCGAGCGCGCGGAGATCGAGTTGCCCGAATGAACGAGTCGAGCCAAGCGCTTCGCAGGCGGCCTCTTGTTCCTCGGACGAAAGAACGGCAGGCCTGAGCTCGATGGAATCAATGACAAATCGAACGGTCCAGAACCTCACGCCTTTCGTTCCGGCGAAAGACTTTGCTCTATCGTCTCGCTTCTACCGAGACTTTGGCTTTGCGCAAGTAGCGTCGATAGAGAAAGCCGTGCGCTTCGAGCGGGACGGCTACGGTTTCTGGCTTCAGGACTACTACGTCGAGGACTGGGCGGGCAATTTCATGTTTTGTCTGTATGTCGACGATATAAACGAGTGGTGGTCGCACATCAAGGCGATGGCCTTTAACGAAACGTACAGTGGTACCGCTCGTGTGCTCGCTGAGCCACACAATCAAGAAGGCGGCCTGATGATGCAGTTTTCAGACCCGTCCGGTGTGCTCTGGCACATCCGACAAGACTGATCCTCTGAAACTGACATGTGGCGGCACCGGACAACCTACTAGGATCGATGCGGACTGGCGTGCTGACGAAGCACCGAAGTAGAACGGCGGTCGATAGTCGCGGCGCGGTCGCGCACCTGCCGTGTGCGACGGTCTTCGCACGACAGTTTACCCGTACCAAGGCGTACGCACGCGTACGCGGTAAGTTAACGATTCGATTGTGATAGGAATGTGATACGTGAGGCTCAAAACCTCGAAGAACATCGAGATTTATGGATGCACACCGAATGATCGTTTTGGAGGGTTAAGTCGCTGATCGCGTGTGCGTTGGAGCGCCTCGGAGTGGGTCAGTGCGGCTGACCGGCTTCGTTCTCCAAGCGTGCTCCTTCAACCACTCGGACATCTCTCCGTTCAAGTGGAGTCAACAGTTTACCGGAGAGTGGCGAGCCCGGCAAAACCAAACTGTGACGTGACCTGTGACTGACCTGTTCCGGCAGGTCGACGACCGCCCTGATTTCCGCACCGTCGCCGTTTCCGCCGCTGCCATTCGCGCCGAGCGCGGGCAGTACGCAGCCCCGCTGAGCGTCCAGGGCGTCGAGCGCCTGTCGCTTGGCGTCGATCCGGATGTGCGAGTAGTGCTCCAGCATCCGGCGCGACAGGTGGCCGCTGATCGATTCGAGCACATGGTCGGCGACGCCCATCTCGGCCAGTTCGGTGATGGCAGGCGGTGTCCCACTGCACAATCGGCTTCGTGGCGTCGAAGCGGCCCCACTGACATGACGGCCAGAGGTCATGCTCGGGATCGGTGTGACCGAGCGCGTCGGCGCGATCAAGCATCCCGCGCAATCGCGTTGACCGCCGTTGGCAGGTGAGTCGTGGTGACCCACATCGTGGGTTGCCGGTCGCGTTTGCGTTTGCCCATCGACATGCGTGGATTGTAGTACGCTCTGCGACGTCGGACGCGAATCCGACCGACCATGAGCCGTCAACCCATCGCCATGTCGGAATTGATCGCTCAGCACCGAGCGTTGGGCGTCCCCGAGGGCGGGGTGCTCGTCGTGCACACATCGTTTTCCAAGATAGGTCCCGTTGAAAACGGACCGCTCGGATTGATCGGCGCGCTGCAAGCCGTTCTTGGGCCGAATGGCACTTTGGTGATGCCCAGCATGACTGATGACGACGATCACCCCTTCGATCCTCGAAGGACACCGTGCTTCGGAATGGGGATCGTGGCGGACACGTTCTGGCGGATGCCGAATGTGCTCCGCAGTGACAGTCCGCATGCATTCGCGGCAGTGGGACCAGAAGCTGCCCGGATCACCAGCGATCATCCGCTGGACGTACCTCATGGCCTGAATAGTCCGGTCGGACGTGTTTACGAGCTCGACGGGCAGGTTTTGCTGCTCGGCGTCGGCCATGATGCGAACACCACGATACATTTGGCAGAGGCGTTGGCGGGCGTGCGGTACCGACGACGGAAGTCCCTAACGATCATCGAAGATGGGAGGGCCACTCGTTTCCATTACGGCGAGATCGACCATTGCTGCGACAACTTCAATCTTGTGGACCAGTGGCTTAACGACGATGGACGACAACGACACGGTCCCGTCGGCTATGGCGAAACTCGTCTTGTGGCTTCCCGAGATGTCGTGACGACCGTTCTTGCCCGACTCCGCGCAAATGAAACCGTGTTTCTTCATGAACCCGGCGTCGACTTTCAATGCGACGAGGCCAGGGCCAGCATTGGCGTCTGAGGCGCCTGGCCAGTCGTTCTAGCGCGGAATCAGGGCAGACCTGCTCGAACGCGCTGTAACGACTTTCGCCACGGCCTGCTAGACTGTAGAGGAGACCGAATGAGGCAAACAAAGGAGGTGCACCGTCTCTGTGTGTTCTCCGGATCGAGCACCGGGCATCAACTTGAATATCGCGAGGCTGCCAAGGATCTCGGATGCGCTTTGGTTAGGCGGCAGATCGATCTAGTGTACGGTGGCGCCAGAGTCGGGCTCATGGGCTTCATAGCCGATGCAGTGCTGGCAGCGGGCGGCCACGTCATAGGCGTCATCCCTGAGGCTCTTGTCGTAAAGGAGGTCGCGCACAAGGACCTCTCCGACCTTCGTGTCGTGGGTTCGATGCACCAACGCAAGGCGGTCATGATGGAGCTTGCGGATGGTTTCATCGCGTTACCGGGGGGCTGGGGGACGTTGGAAGAATTCTTCGAGGTCTTGACCTGGGGGCAACTTGGACTGCATCGAAAGCCGTGTGGACTGCTAAACGTTTGTGGCTATTTCGATGGTCTATTGTCCTTCGTCGAGCATTCGATTAGTGAGGGGTTCGTTCGGAGCGAATGCCGCGCGATGATCTCGGTAGCGAGTTCCGCCAATGAGCTCATCGATCTCCTCAACGCGTACGAACCCCCCGTGGTCGAGAAATGGATCGATCGGGCCTCAGCCTAACGAATTCGCGCCGACCCGCAGTCTGACACATGCTGCACGCACGCGCGTGCTGAGCCCCAAGCCGTTGGCCCTAGAGTAAGGTGTGGCTCCGTGTCCCATCCTGGAGTGGAACTCGCCGAGTATTCCGTCGCGGTTCGAGAGTCCTCTCTGAAGCGCCTGCGCAGGGTCCCGGTCGGCTTCGAGAACTGGAGGCCTAGCAGCGGCGCACTGAGTCTCAGCGAGCTGGCGCGTCATATCCTCGCCGCCGACGAATGGTTCTTCAGGAAGCTAGAAGACCCATCGCTGAGACGTATGGTTGCTTGTGTTGGCGAGGGCGGCCCGCTGAGTCGCGCTGAGTTCGACGATGTGCTGGTGCGGCTTGAGGCGAGCGGGAGGCGGCGTGCGGAGCTGCTCTCGAGTCTTGCGAACGAAGACCTGTCGCGATTGATTCGAGATGACCGCTTCGGCAAAGAAGTCACGGTTTGGTGGCTCGCCGTGCGCGGCAATCTCGATCACGAAGCACATCATCGCGGCCAGATCGCAACCTACATCAGACTGCTCGAGGATCAAGGCCTGCGACGTGACGGCTGACCATTCTCGCTTCAGCCGACGCGCCCGGTGGCGCGGGATTCCGCCGCTCAACGCCAGGGGGTCGTCACGCCAAATGCCGATCTGCTTCCGATCATCGGCGGTCGGGTCCGCCGTTTCGCCAGCCGCTGCCTTGCCGTGAAGCGATTCGACAATAGCTAGCGTGATCTTGCAATGCTCACGCCGGCATCATGGCGATCGTGGTTCTGGTTCGCTAGGTGATGGCGCCTCGGCGGCATGCGCGAGCGCAGACGGCGTGTTGCAGCCAACAATCGCCGGGGCTTCGTGGACAAGCGCGTCATTTTCGAGAGCTGCCACCATGAAGAGGGCAAAGTCCACGCGCCGCGTGATGTTGCTCGCCAGGATGGGGTCGCCAACGTGCCGACTCCAGACTGGCAGACCCTGGCTCTCACCTTCTTCGAGGTCGCTCCCTCTTACAACCGTCCACCTCGTGTTGCTTGCAAATACGCGCCGGCAAGCCTCCACTTGGTCATCGAGGTCCACGACGCGGGCGAGGCGAGCAAGCCGGCCGACGACATGCACGAGCAGTTTGATCTTCAACGAGTACACGTCCTTGCCATCCCGTGTAATGTGCCACCCACACGAGAACACCAGGCGCGCCCCCGGACGTGCGTAGTCGAGAACAGCTTGCGCGGTTCCTGACGCGTACTGGTGGACGCCCATCGGGGCAAGCACGACGAGAACGCCGTCGCAACTAGCGACGGCTCGCTTGATGACCTCGCGGTCGTTGGTCGCTCCCGGTATGACCGTGATGCGCTCCTTGAAGGCATCGAGCTTTTCCACGCTGGCGTCGCGGCAAACGCCGACGACCTCGTAGCCGCGGTCCAGGGCGTGCTGCACCATGTACTGCCCGAGCTTTCCGGAAGCCCCTACGATGCAGACCTTCCTCATGTGCGCAAGCTTACTCTTGGTCGACAAGCGGGGCGCCTCTGCGTATCAAGCGGTATTTGTCGATGTGTGTGAGCGGAAGTGACGCTTGGGATTGTGATAGGACGTTGATACGTCTGGCTCAAAACCTCGAAGAATATCGAGGTTTAAGACGTCCCGATTCTCGTCGACTGTCGTCAAGCGATTTGCCGAGAAGATGGCGAAACGTATTCGTCAGCGGCGGAGCGCGTTCAACCCGCCAACAACTTCTTGGCCATCCATCGAGCGTCGCGCGCCCGCTGCGGCCCGTCAAGCTCAGACCCCGCAACGGCACCGTCGAACAGCACGACCAGCGCGCGAGCCATCGCCTTCGCGTCCTTCACTCCCGCCGCCGTCGTCCACTCGAGGAAACGCTCCGTGAACCATTCGCGCTGGCCGTAGGCAATGGCGCGCGCCGGGTGGGCCGCATCGGTGAGCTCGGTCACGGTATGCTGCAACGGGCACCCGCGGAAGTCCTTCGACTCTGCCCACTCCACCACCCAGTCGAAAAACTTCAGCGCCCGTTGTGACGGCGGCGTGTCGGCGAGGTAAGCCCCGATGTGCGCGCGGGCGTCCACGGTTTTGCGCTCGAGGTACGAGGCCACGAGCTGGTCCTTGCAGCCGAAGTGCTGGTAGAGCGATGCCTTCGCCGCGTCCGCTTCCGCAAGGAGGCGGTCGATGCCCACGGCCCGCACGCCCTCCTGGTAGAAGAGGCGATCGGCTGCCTCGAGGAGGCGGTCACGGACCCCGATTTGGGAGGCTTTTGCCCGCTTTCTCGTTTTCTGCGGCACCTCTTGACAATACAGACAGATCGGTCTATTGTCAACGGCGTGAATAGACAGATCGGTCTGTTTCTCGACGCCCGGGACGTGGTTCCGGCTTTTAATCTCGCGCGTTGCGAGATCGTCAGGAGTCTCCAGATGGCTTACGCACTCTCAGGCAAGACCGTACTCGTCACAGGCGCCAACCGCGGTATCGGCGAAGCCATCGTCGACGCGCTCGTCGCGGCCGGCGCGAAAAAGGTGTACGCCGCCGCCCGCACCCTTTCCACGCTCGACCCCCTCGTGGCCCGCCACGGCTCACGCGTCGTGGCGCTCCAGCTCGATGTGACCAAGGCCGCGCAGATCGCCGCCGCCGCGGCGACCGCAACGGACGTAGACGTCCTGGTCAACAACGCCGGCATCGTCGGCTTCCACGGTGGCGATTTCACTGATCCGAAGTGGATCGAGGGCGGGCGGCAGGAGATGGAAGTCAACTTCCTCGGCACGTTCGCGGTCACGCAGGCCTTCGCGCCAGTCCTCGCGAAGAATGGCGGCGGCGCCATCGCCAACCTCAACTCGGTCGCCTCCTTCGTCAGCTTCCCGATTCTCGCGGCGTACAGCGCTTCGAAAGCGGCGACGCACTCACTCACGCAGGTCACGCGCGCGATGCTGCGCGGACAGAACACGCAGGTGTTTGGTGTATATCCCGGTCCGATTGACACCAAGATGGGCGAGGCGCTGACGCTCGAGAAGGCGTCGCCGGCGGACGCCGCGCGGGCGATCGTCGCGGGCATCATTGCCGGCGACGAAGAAATTTTTCCCGACAAGATGAGTCAGGGCACGGGCCCGGCCTTCTTCGCAGATCCGAAGGGACTCGAGCGGCAGGTTTCAGGGGTTCCGGCTGCCGCCTGACGTGATGGACGCTGGTATTCGAAAGGACCTGCAACTCGACGCGCCGACGGTGCCGCTCACACCGACGACCTCAACACGTGATGCGGTCGAAACGCCTTGCCGGGTGACTTTGAGTGCCTCTACGAACAATCCGCGTCGCAGCTATCAAAAGGTCGGTGTACTTCGGCGGCTCGATGTCGCTGTCGGAAGGCTTGCACGTCGAGCGCACCGAGTTCCTCATTGCCGATCAATCGACCGACGCTCAGGGTCTGATGCTCGACTACCTTGCGACCACAGACGCCACCGGTGAGCTGCCCCTCTATAACCCCGACACGTACGCGCGGACGCTCGAATCGGGCCGTGTGCCTGGTCGCCGCTCGACGGACGCGGTGTAACCACCATGAAGGCATTCATCCTCGATCGGTATGGAAGTGCCGACCGCGTTCGGGCTGGCGACCTGCCAGACCCGGAACCGCGGGAGGATGACGTCCTGGTCGAGGTCCGCGCCGCTGGCGTAAACGTTCTGGATTCCAAAGTCAGAAACGGCGAGTTCAAGCGTATTCTCCCGTATCCCCTGCCGCTCATTCTGGGCCATGACGTGGCCGGCGTCGTGGTCCGAGTCGGATCTCGAGTGCGGCGATTCAAGCCTGGCGACGAGGTCTATGCGCGGCCGGCCGACGGGCGAATCGGTGCGTTCGCGGAATTCATCGCGATCAAAGAAGGTGACGTGGCGATCAAGCCCAAAGCACTGACGATGGAAGAAGCGGCGTCCATCCCCCTGGTCGGCTTGACCGCCTGGCAGGCCCTCATTGAACGAGCGAATCTGAAAAAGGGACAAAGGGTTCTCATCCACGCGGGCTCAGGCGGTGTGGGCACATTTGCCATTCAGCTCGCGAGGCACCTGGGCGCGACGGTGGCGACGACCACGAGCACGGCCAACGTGGATCTGGTCAGAAGCCTCGGCGCAGACGTCGTGATCGATTACAAGAAGGAGGACTTCGCACACGTCCTCCACGACTACGACGTGGCCTTGAATAGCCTGGACAAGGTGACCCTGGAGAAATCCCTGGAAGTGCTCAAGCCCGGCGGTCAGCTTATTTCGATCTCAGGCCCGCCCGACGCCACGTTTGCGCGAAGCATCGGCGCGTCACGGGTCTTGAGGACGATCATGGGCGTCTTGAGCTACCGGATCCGAGCGAAAGCCAAGCGCCGCCAAGCCACATACTCGTTTCTCTTCATGAGAGCGAATGGCGAGCAGCTGGCTCGGATCACTGCTCTCATCGATGACGGAATCGTTCGTCCAGTCGTGGATCGAGTGTTCCCCTTCGCATCGACCAAGGAGGCCATGGCGTACGTCGAAGCAGGACGCGCAAAAGGCAAAGTCGTCGTCTCGATGATGTGAAACGAGACGAGTCGGAGGATTACGCGGTGTTGTTCATCGCGACAGGAGAGCGACATGACTACAACGTTGGATCGTCAGGTCAATTGGAAGAACGTGCCAACGCGGACGATCACCGCTGGCGGAGTGCAGTTCGCGTACCGCGAGCTCGGGATGAACAATCCTGGCACGCCGGTGGTGTTCCTCGTCCATCTGGCCGCCGTCCTGGACAACTGGGACCCTCGGGTTGTTGAGGGTTTCGCGGCGAGCCGTCGCGTGATCACGTTCGACAATCGAGGAGTCGGCGCGTCCAGCGGCTCGCCGGCAGCGTCGATCGAGGAGATGGCCAAGGACGCGATTACATTCATCAAGGCCATGGGTTTCGCACAGGTAGACCTCTTCGGGTTCTCGATGGGCGGGATGATCGCGCAGGAAATCGCGCTGATGGAGCCGCAACTCGTACGCAGGATGATCATCGCGGGGACGGGCCCCGCCGGCGGCGACGGCATCAGCACGGTGGCCCGTGTCACGTACCTCGACATTTTGAGGGGCTTTCTCACCGGTCAAGACCCGAAGCAGTTCTTGTTCTTCACCAGGACGCCCGGCGGGATCCGCGCCGGCAAGGAATTTCTGGCGCGATTGAAGGAACGCTCCCAGAACCGTGACAAGGAAGCCACCGTGCCCGTGCTGAGGGCACAGTTGAAGGCGCTGCGCCGCTGGGGCTCGAAGGCACCGGCGGATCTGTCAAAGATTCAGCAACCGGTGCTTGTCGCAAACGGCGATAGCGATCGCATGGTTCCAACCAAGAACACGCACGATTTGGCGCGGCGTCTTCCGAACAGCGACCTGATCATTTATCCCGATGCCGGACACGGTGGGGTGTTTCAGTTCCACGCGGACTTTGTGCCGAAGGCGCTCGCATTTCTTGCACGATAACGCTGTTGGTCACGAACGATTCAATGAAGGCGGCGCTTGTGATAGGACTGTCCTCGGACATCTCTCCGCTTTAGAATCAATCACTTGCGAGTGGTCTGGAACCGGATAGCGCAAAACCTCCCTTCACGCAGATCCGATTCGACATGTCCTGTCCTTCCAATCGTTTGCTGACACGCGTGTCGCGACGAGAACTGATGGAGTGAAGATGGCGTTGAAGCAGATGGTATTGGCGGGCATCTTGGGGGCCGCCGTCGGGTTCGGAGCGCTGATCGGCCGAGCGCATGTGCGGGGACGCTTCGATCCACGAGTCACGAACACATGAGTATCTGCGTTTTGCGTTTGGAAGAAATCGACCGCGCCTTGGCTGCGGTCGTTGGCGGCAAGGCCGCGCACCTGGGAGAGCTATCGCGGATCGAGGGAGTGCGTGTGCCCGCCGGCTTCTGCATCACGACCGAGGCCTTCAAACAAATCATGGAGGAAGAACCGTCGATCGACGATCGGCTCGATCGGCTCTCGCGCGTGCAATCGGACAACTTCGACGAGGTCCGCGCGCTCTGTGCGGGGATCCGTCAAACCATCGAAGCGACCGCCATTCCTGACGACCTGGCGCTGACGATCACCACCGCGGTCGCTCAATTCGGCGAGCGGGCCGCATACGCCGTTCGATCCAGCGCGACGGCCGAGGATTCGCCGACCGCATCCTTCGCCGGGCAGCACGATACGTATCTGAACGTCATGGGACCGACGGCCATCCTCGAACACGTCAGGCGGTGCTGGGCGTCGCTGTTCACCGACCGGGCCGTGACCTACCGGGTTCGGAACGGCATCGATCATCGAACGGTCCGGATGGCGGTGATCGTGCAGCGGATGGTGTTCCCGCGAGCGTCGGGACTCCTCTTCACGGCCGATCCCGTCACCGGCAACCGGAAGGTCGCGTCGGTCGACGCCAGCTTCGGTTTGGGTGAAGCGCTCGTGTCCGGCGTGGTGAACGCGGACGTCTACAAGGTGCGCAGCGGCGAGATCGTCGCGAAGACCATCCGCACGAAACAGCTCGCCATCGACGTGTCGACCGCAGGCGGGACGGAAGAACATGCGATCGAGCGGGAGCGGCAGACGCAGCCAGTACTGAGGGACGCTCAGGTGCTGCGGCTCGTGGAGATCGGTCGGCGAATCGAGGCGCATTTCCAGACGCCACAGGACATCGAATGGTGCCTGGTCGACGAGGACGTTCAAATCGTCCAGAGCCGACCCATCACCACGCTGTTCCCTATTCCAAACGCGAACGACGGAGCGCATCACGTCTACCTGTCGGTCGGGCACCAGCAGATGATGACGGACGCCATCAAGCCGCTCGGCATTTCGGTGCGGCAGCTGACCGGGGCCGCGACGTTTCACGAAGCCGGCGGACGATGGTTCGTCGATGTCAGCCGAGCGCTCGCGTCCTCCGCGGGTCGCGCCGGACTTCTGGGGATGTGGAAAGCCGATCCGCTGACCTTCGACGCGCTGAAGACCCTCATCGAACGCGGCTTCATTCCGTTGGAACAGGACCAGGCTCCCGGCGGGCCGCCACCCGGCGGGCCGCCGGGTCCTCCGATCGCGACCAATCCGGCGATCGTCACGGAGTTGATCGCTCGCAGCGAAGCGTCGCTTTCAACGCTGAAGCGGGAGATCAAGACCAAGTCGGGAACGACGCTGCTCGACTTCATCGCGGTGGACTTTCAGGAGCTGAAGCGAGTCATATTCGATCCGCTGAGCCATCAGGCGATCATGGCGGGGATGGAGGCGACGTGGTGGCTCAACGACCACCTGCAGGAGTGGCTCGGCGAGCAGAACGCGGCCGACACGCTGACGCAGTCTGTTCCCAACAACGTCACGTCGGAGATGGGCCTCGCGCTGCTGGACGTCGCCGACGTGATCCGCCCGCACCCGGCGGTGGTAGCGTTCCTCCAGCGCGTCGACGACGACAATTTTCTGAGCGAGCTACCGAGCGTCGAAGGCGGACGCGAGGCGCGCGATGCCATCGTTGACTGGCTCGAAAAGTACGGCCTGCGGGCGGTCGGCGAAGTCGATATCACGAGACCGCGCGTCAGCGAACGTCCCACGTCGCTCGTGCCCATGCTTCTCAGCAACGTCAAGAACTTCGAGCAGGGCGAGGCTAAGCGGCGCTTCGAGCAAGGACTGCACGAGGCGTCAAAGAAGGAATCACACCTGATTGAGCGGTTGCGCGCATTGCCGGACGGTGAGCAGAAAGCAAACGAAACGAAGCGGATGATCGACCGCCTTCGGACGTTCGCCGGCTATCGCGAGTATCCGAAGTACGCGATGATGGCCCGCTACTTCGTTTACAAACAGATGTTGTTGGAGGAGGCCGAGCGCCTCGTGCAGGCGGGCGTGCTGCGCGACAAGGAGGACACCTTCTTCCTCACGTTCCATGAATTCCACGATGTCGTGCGAACGCATCTCGTGGACGAGGCGCTCATTCGCCGACGCCGCGAGGCGTTCGCGTGGCATCAATCGCTGACGCCGCCGCGGGTACTCACGTCGGAAGGCGAGGCCGTGGCCGGGTCGTACCGACGCGAAGATTTCCCGGAGCCAGCGTTGGTCGGCGTGCCGGTTTCCGCCGGGGTGATCGAGGGACGAGCACGCGTCGTTCTCGACGTGGCGCAGGCACATCTCGAGCAGGGCGACATCCTCGTGACCACGTATACGGACCCAAGTTGGACGCCGCTGTTCGTCGCGATTAAGGGATTGGTGACGGAGGTGGGCGGCGTGATGACCCATGGCGCCGTGATCGCTCGCGAGTACGGCCTGCCCGCGGTCGTGGGCGTGGAGCGTGCCACCCGCCTGATTCAGGACGGCCAGCGAATCCGCGTGCATGGAACCGAGGGTTATGTCGAGATCCTTTCCTAGACTCGCCGTCTGCGGGACACGATTGCCCGAATAAACGCGTCTGCGGGCTCGGCCAAGCGAGCTTCGAAACGCGAGTAGACTGATTGGACCTCGCGCAGGCCTGTCAGGCCGTCCCATATCTCGTTCGGGAGATTGGGAACGTGCGAGACGAGTTCAGCCATCAGGCCTCCGAACGTCAGCCGACTCCTGAACGCGTGCGCTGGATCGTGGATGGCAACGCGGCTTGCATTGATGATCTTTCGCGCGAGCCGTCGCGCCTGCACGTCGATGGACGTGAGTCGATAGAGTCGGCGCACTTGACCCAGATGAAGCGTCCCGACGAGCGTTCCGATCACACACGCCGATGAGACGCCCGTCAGCGCTTGTGCCCGCGCGACCGCCCAGGTCAGCGGCCACGCGGGCCGTAAAAACGTGTCCACGGCGGATGGCCGAAATCCCTCGAACCATAAACGACTCCGGAGTTGCCGACGCTCCGCGCGACTGGATTGGGGTTTCAGCGACACGATCAGCCACTGGCCGTCCCACGGCCCGGCCGGCGCTAGGGAGACGCGGCTTGAAATCGCTTGCACCAACTCCCGCTGTTCCGGCGCGATGGCGTAGCGATGCGCGCGGCGAGCCCCGGTCCGGGATAGCGCCCCTTCGCGCACCAGACGGGTGAGATGGCTCTTGACGTTGCTCGACGAAATGCCAAGTGGCTTGCATAACGCCACCATCTCTGGCGCGGAGACTGGCGTGTTCACGAGCACCAGCACGCCAAAAATGCTCGCCCTCGTCGAACCGTCCATCATTAGTTGCAATTCTCGTACGATGCTGTGTAATCTTGCAACTACAAATGCCAGGCTCTCGTCGTCCTCGGTCGGCTGGGGCGGTCTGTCAATCGTGCGGCATGCCGTTGGATCTCGATGCCGCCAGGCGCGCTCGTACGTCAGCAGCCAGCAGATCATCCTACTGTTCGCACTGCTATCGGGCCGGCAAGTTCGTCTTGCCGGACTTGACGGTCGAACAGATGCAGGCGCGCGTTTTCAAGAAGCTTCGGCGAGTCGGGCTCTCCGAAGCGCGCGCAAGGAGTCTGACGCGCCGCATCCCCTCACTGCGGCGATGGAAGGTGGACGAATGAAGCGAGGGGTGCTGGGAACGCTGCTTGGCCTCGGCGTCGGTGTCACCGACGTGCTGTTCATGCTGCCGCTCCAATTCCCGGATCGGCCCGCGGCACTCCTCGGTCACCGGCGTGCTTTTTGGAGCAGTTTGCGGCTGGATCGTCGGTCGACGGGCGCTGCCGGCGCAACATCACGGAGCTGAGAGCCAGGATGCGACTCATCACAACCGGATGTGTGGCGTGGTTGATGGCGGCGACTCTGTTTCCCCAGCAGACCCCGCTCGACGCCGATTTCACTCGCCTCGAGACTGTCTGGAACACGGCCCACCGCGACGGCGATGCAGACGTGTTGGCCGCCCTGTGGTCAGACGATCTTGAAGTCATCGTGCCGAAAATGGCACCCATGTCCAAAGCTGAGGCGCTCGCCTTCGCGCGTACCGGCCGGATGCGGTTCGAACGCTACGAAACGTCGCAGATTAAGGTCCGCACCTATGGTGACACGGCGGTCGTGACCGGACGCCTACAGCGCACGCGAACTCTCGCCGGCAAACAGACGACGGACGACTGGCGATTTACGAAGGTCTACACGCGCGAGAACGGCACATGGCGAGTTGTGTCCTTCCACGCATCCGATTCACCACCATCGCCGTGACTCGAGCCGTCAAGAGAACCAAGATGCGACGCCCCTATCGCGACGAGAGCGAGAATTGCGTCAGACCTACTAATGTCGCACGATCACTTACGGGGATTTTCTAATCGAAGCGCGTCGATCAATGCGGACAGCGCAGCGGGCTGCTGTCGTCGGCTCGGGTAGTACAAGAAGAAGCCCGGGAACGGCTGACACCAGTGCTCAAGGACGCGAACGAGCGCGCCAGAATCGATGTGCGGCGCCGCGCGATCCTCATCGAGGTACGCCACACCGACTCCATCGAGCGCTGCCCGAATGACCAGTTCGACATCGTCCACGATCAATGGCCCATTGACGGCGACCGCCAGCGAGCGCTTGCCCTTGTCGAACTCCCACCGATAGATCTCGTCGCGGCCGTGGCGAAAATTGATGCAGCGGTGCTGCAGCAGATCGCGAGGCGATCTCGGTTGGGGGTGCGACCTGAAATACACCGATGAGCCGACAATCGCCGCGCGGTGATCCGGCGAGACGCGGACAGCGACCATGTCCTGCTCGATGAACTCGCCGTAGTGGATGCCGGCGTCGTACCCGCCTGCCACGAGATCGACTCGGCTTTCATCGGTCGTGATGTCGAGCACCACGTCGGGATAGTTGCGCGCAAACGCACCGAGCTTCGGTCCAAGCACCGACCCCGCGGCAAGCGGAGATACGACGAGGCGCACGCGGCCCGCCGGCTTATCGCGTCGCCCGGAGATTTTCCCGAGAGCGGCGCGAATATCCGTGAGCGCCGGCCTCAATGGCCGCAGCAACTCCTCCCCCGCGTCGGTTGGCGCCACGCTGCGCGTCGTCCGCGCGAGCAACCGGACACCAATCTCTTCTTCGAGGGCGCGGATCGCGTGGCTCAGCGCGGACTGCGAAACGTTGAGGTGTTTCGCGGCCTTCGTAAAGCTCCGCTCTTCCGCGACGGCCAGGAAGGCTGACAGCACGTTGAGATCGTCTTGCGCCATTCCTGAATGGTACTCATAAGCCTTAGCGGATTTTGCCGTCTAGTCGCGACCGCCGACCAGCCTTACCGTGGTGTGACAGAAGGTGAAAGGGACGTCGCCATGGAGATCACGCGAGCAGGTTCGCAGCCGTCCGCCAAAGGACCCGATGCCTGGTTTACCGGCACGGTCCGTATCGATCCGCTGTTTCAGGCCCCCGCTCCCGCCCGAGCTGCGGCTGCGACCGTAACGTTCGAGCCAGGCGCGCGGACCGCCTGGCACACCCATCCGCTCGGCCAAACGCTGATCGTGACGGCTGGCTTCGGACGGGTGCAGCGCTGGGGCGGACGCATTGAGGAGATTCGACCGGGTGACGTCGTCTGGTTTGCGCCGAGCGAAAAACACTGGCACGGCGCGTCGCCGACGACGGCGATGACGCACATCGCGGTACAGGAGCAGCTCGATGGGAAGCCGGTCGACTGGCTCGAACGCGTCACCGACGAACAGTACGGAGGACGGTGACGCCATGCCGCACGTGATTGTGAAGCTGTGGCCGGGCAAATCCGAGCAGCAGCAGCGACGCCTGGCGCAAGCGATCACCGACGACGTCATGAAGGTGCTGCGGTACGGCGACGAGTCGGTGTCGGTCGCGTTCGAAGAAGTCGACGCGAACGACTGGGGCGAGAAGGTGTACGAGCCTGACATCGTTCGCAAGGCAGACACCCTGTACAAGAAGCCAGGCTACACGATGTGACAGCGGAGGTGCGTCGCTGATCGACAGCAAAGGTGCGACATGCAAGCAACGGTTTTATACGGCGCCCGCGATATCCGGTTCGAACAACGACCGGAACCCGCCATCCTCGAGGCGACCGACGCCATCATCAGTCTGCCAGTCACCGTCAGGGACCTGATTCGCGAGGGCAAGGTGAAGTACTTCGGCCTGTCAGAGGCAGGCGCACAGACGATCCGCCGCGCCCATGCCGTGCAGCCGGTGGCAGCGCTACAGAGCGAGTACTCGCTGTGGTGGCGCGAGCCGGAACGCGCGATTCTGCCAACGCTCGAAGAACTGAACATCGGCTTCGTGCCGTTCAGTCCACTCGGCAAGGGGTTTCTGACCGGCACGATCGACGACAAGACGGCGTTCGAGTCGACCGATTTCCGCCATGTCGTGCCGCGTTTCACAGAAGAGAACCGTAAGGCGAACCTCGCATTCGTCGAGTGGTTGAAGACGCTCGCGGTGCGCAAGAAGGCGACGCCCGCGCAGATTGCACTGGCCTGGCTGCTCGTGCAGAAGCCGTGGATCGTTCCGATTCCCGGGACGACCAAGCGTCATCGACTCGATGAGAACCTCGGCGCGCTCGATGTTCAACTCACTCCTGAGGACCTTCGAGAGATCGACCGCGCCGGAGCACAGATCGAAGTGCAGGGTGAGGGTTACCCTGAAGCTTTGTTGAAGATGGTTGGAAGGTAAGGGAGGGCCCCGACGGCGGTTTCATCACCGGGAGCGACTTCCTGACTGACGGGGGCGTGACGGCGGCTTATCGGTACGGCGATGTCGCCGAAGAGCGTGGACAGTAGAAGGGTTTCGTGTCAGAACATCGTGTTCGAGTTGGCACTCGACTCTGGAATGCGTTGGAGCACGTCCCAGTGTTCGACGATCTTGCCGTCATCATCGAGACGAAAGATGTCAATGCCGGCCCAGTCGCTGTCTCCGGGCCACTGCTGATAGCACTGCAGGACGACGAATTGACCGTCGGCTAGCACCCGCCGAAACTCGACGCGCTTTCCCGGGTACTCGCGCGCCATCCGTTCGAAATACGCAACGAACGCGTCCTTGCCGTCTGCGACCATCGGATGGTGCTGCGTGTAGGTCGCGCCGACGTAGCGCCGGATCGCGTCGGCCGGTCGGCACTTGTTGAACATCAGATCGTAGAACGCGACGACGGTTGACTTGTTCGTTTCGAGATTCACCGTTGGAATGAGCTCCGCTGTCGCGTCATGTGCGTCGATGTTCGTCGGCACAACTTGCCGCCCGCATTGTGTCAGAACTGTGTCAGATATCCCCCTAAACCGTGCGTCAACACCATCAATTACAGGGATACGCCGACGCGTGTCGTCACCGCGAAGCGTTCGATACGCGCCGGTCAACGTCGCCTTGGGCGAATCAGTGCTATGCGAGCGGGCGAGGACTGGACCGCTCGCGTTTCGGCGCCGAGACCTCAGCCGACGTCAGAACGTCATGCCAACCTGAACTTGATATGTGCGAGGCGTCACGAAATGCGTGCCGCTGAACGTCGACAGGAAGTTGTAGAGCGCTTCCTTGTTGGTCAGGTTGATCACGCTGAACCGGACGCGCAGCCTGGTCCTGTCAGTGTGCAACAGGTTGTCGGCGCCGATGCCGAGATCCAGGAGGTGACGCGGAGCCACCCTCGGCGGATTCGAGACATCGTCGGACGTTCCCTCGGCAGGGATTCGAAGACGCGTCGCACCGAAGTTCGAAGCCGTACACGTCGCGCTCGTCAGCGCTTGATCCCGGGTCGCGAACTGATTGCCGCAGAAGAATCCAACCGCCGCCTGCTGATCGGCTGTCAACGCAAGGGCGTCCTCGAGGCTGCCAACAGCGCCGGCGACGAGTCCGGAATCGTACCGCCAGGATAGCGCCGCCCAGGCGCCCGTGCGCTTCTCAAAGACGTACTGCACGTTGGTCGTCGCATTGAACTTCTGATCGTGGTCGATTCGGAAATCGCCTTCGGGCTGTTCCAGCAAGATGCCGCCGACGCCGGGCGGTGAGTAGATTGCGTTCGTGTGAGCCATGACCACGAACGCGCTGAAACCGTGGTGCTCGACGAGGTTCAGGCGACCGGTAAATCCGTCGATGCGCGAGTGATCCCAGGCGACCGGGAACGCGATCGGCGTGTTGAACAGCACGCCGAAGTCGTACCCGTTGTCGGTGCGCTTGTTGAAGTAGCCGAAATCGGCGACGACCCAATTCCCGAATCCCTGTTGGAGCCCCAATTCCACCTGGTTGCGCCGGCCCGGCGGGACCGGCTGGCTCGCGCCAAACAGCCCGTTCAACCCATATCCGGCCGAGAGCAACAGGTTCTCGTTGTACGGCGTCTCCATCGTCCGCCCGTACGACGCGCGGAGCACTGTGCCCGTTCTCGTCACGGCATACGACACTCCAAGTCGTGGCTGAAGGAGCGTCGCCGTCGTCAATCCGTCGTAGTGGTCGAAGCGCAGCCCGAGGTTCAGCGTCGCGTTCCCCGCCTTGATGTCGTCCTGCACGTACGCCGCTTGTTGCTTGATCGTGAAGGACTGGTCGTAGGCGAGCGGCGAGCCGCCGTTGGTCAAGTCGAATGGAGCAAGATCCTGGTTGAAGTTCCCGTCCTCGTCGGCGAAGGCGCTGTCGGATGGATCAGTGATGCCAAACGTGAATTGCTCGTGCAGGCGCGTCGCTCCGAACGACCCGCCGACTTTCACGTTGTGCGCGCCCAACGTCATCGAGACGTCCGCTTTCGCGCCCATGTTCGTGAGCATCCGATCCTGGCTCACCGACGCTGGCGTGTCGTTCAACGAGTTCGCGCTCGGAAGGTACGTGAGATGGTCACGCCGAACGAAGCCGTTCGCCGTGAACAACGTGCGCGCCCCGATGACGCGCGAATAACCCGGCGCGATGTTGAACGTCTGAATATTCTGGTGCTGCGTTTGGTTGATCTGGTCGTACGTGTTCGGGACGTCGAATCCGGATCGCGCAGCCTGAAGATTCAGATGGATCGTGTCGGTGCTGCCAGGCCGAAAGTCGAATCGGTCGAAGAAGGACAGCTGATCGCCGCTATCGTGGAGCGCTTCGAGCTCGGGCGGATCGAGAAATCGATCGGTTCGCAATCCTGACATGGATACGAAATTTCCGACCTTGCTCGATCCGGCGCCGAGGTTGAAGTCGCCTGTCGTACTCTCGAAAGAGCCGAACCCAAACGAGGCGCTTCCCGTGGGCTTCGCCTGATCAAGTCCGGATTTCGTCACGATGTGAACGACAAGGCTGCTCTTGTCGCCGTACTCCGCCGGCGCCACACCGGTGATGACTTCCATGGACTGCACAGCATCCTGAGAAATCTGATTGGAGTAGAGCCGGCTCTGTTGATCAGTGATGGGCTGGTTGTCGATCGAGAACTGCGTCTGAGCGTGATCGCCGACTGGGTGGAAGAATCCATTCGAATCCGAGACGACGCCAGGTGACGCCATCGTGACGATTTGATTCAGCCCCGAAGACGACGTCTCGAGAGGCAGCTTGGCGATCAGGCTCTGGTCGATATCCGTGTGCGCCGTCGGATCACGTTCGAGGAGGTCAACTGCGTGACCGACGACCGCCACGTTCTCTGTGGCGCCTGCGAGAGCAAGCGTCAAGTCGATCGTGATGGGCACGCCGGTCCGCACGTCGACGTCGCGCTCCAGCGTCTGAAATCCTTGTGCCTCGACGGTGATGTGGTACGAGTTCGGCGGCAGGTTGCTGAACACGTACCGGCCCGTCGCGTCGGTGGTCGCGGTTCGAGAGAATCCGCTGACCGGATTGCTGATCCGCACCGGAACCGCCTGCATCACACCGCCGGTCGGATCCTTCACCGTTCCCTGCACGGTGCCGGCCCCGCCAAGCCCCTGCGCGAACAACGGCGAGGCCACGGCGACGACGAGGAGCGCGAACACCAGACGCACACCCCCATGAGTCCGCGACGAGAACATGGCGCCTCGTTTCTGGAAAGTGCCCATGAGCCGCCACGCTAGCAACCCCGGTCACGCGACGGCTACAACAAGCCAATGAACGGTCTGTTTCGACCGACGGACGTCGTCTCGGACTGCACGAATGGCACCGCTCGGTGCCGTTCGCGACCACGCCGGAATCGTCGAGACCCGTAGTTTTCACCCATAATGGCTGTGGAAACCGGTTGCGGATGCCGTTCCATCCGTCGGTCGTCAACGACCATTCATTGGCGGAAACGAGCCGCTCGCTGGCTTCCGGTTACCAGGCATTCGAGGCAGGCGTACCGTGTCGACCACATTGAACGTCGGCGAGCTGTTGAATCTCGTCGGACTGAGCACGGGCGTCGTCCTCTACGCCATGCTGCTCGCCATGGTTGTCCGGGCTGGTCGGACACCAGGCCTCCGTTCCGGTTTTGATCCGCTCCTGCTGCTGACCTCTATCCTGGGCCTCGTCTGGAATCTCTGCGCGCTGCCGGCGTACGAGCTGCCGAAGATGGGGTTCGAAGGACCATTTCCGTCTCTCGCTTCGCTCGGGTTCGGCGCGCTGGGTTTTCTGCCCGCCGTCGTCGTGCACTCGGTGCTGCGCGACCAACGTCACAACGTTCGAGGTACAGCCAAAGTTGCGCTGATGGTTGTGGCCTATGCCGTGAGCGGCGTGGCTGCCGTCCTTCACGTCCAGGCCGCCGTCACGTCCGCTCCCGTGCCGTCGGCCGTGGGGATGCGGCTGCTGACGTACACATTCGTCGCGCTTGTTGTTCCGCTCATCGCTGTCACACGAGGGCGCCCGGGCGCGGGACGAGCCCTGTGGGCCGCGGCGTTGGCAACCTTTGCGGTATCAGCGCTGCACCTGAGTCAGCTGCACCGAGGCGAGGCCTCGTGGCCCGTCGAACTGGTGGGTCACCACGCGTCGGTACCGCTGGCGTTCGCCATCCTCTATCAGGACTACCGGTTCGCCCTCGCCGATCTCTTCCTCAAACGTGCGTTGTCGCTGCTCGCCATCGTGACCGTCGCATTCGCGGCGATCGCGTCGTTTGGAGTCCGCTCCTCCTCATTCGCGCGATTCGTACAGAGCGATCCCAGGCAGCTGACCGTGCTCGTCACGTTGTGGGTGGCCACGGCACTGCTGTATCCAGTGCTCCGTCGCACGATGATCTGGTTCGTCGACGCCGTGGTGCTCGACCGACCGGACTACCGCTCGCTTCGTGCGACGGTTGCGCGAACGGCCCAGGACAGTGACGACGTCGAGGCGCTCCTCGCATCCGTGTGTGATCTCCTCACGCCGGCACTCAACGCGGCCTTCGTGACGTGGCGGCCATGGACGGCGGTCACGCAGGACAATCTCGGCGTTGCCGTCATGACAGGTGCCGACGCTGTTAGCGCCGGCGACTCACTCGCCGGTGACCCGCTCCTGGCGCCACCGGCCGCCTGCGTGACGGTGCCGACGACGGATCAGCCGCCGTTCGTGTTCGTCATCGGCCAGTTGAGCGGCGGCCGTCGGCTGCTGTCGGACGACCTCGCGACCCTTGAATCAATCGCCGTGGTAGTGGCGCGCCGGATCGATGCCATTCGCATCACGAATGAGCGGTACAACCGGGAAATCCGCGAGCAGGAAATCGCAAAGCTGGCATCCGAGGCGGAGCTTCGCGCGTTGCGGGCGCAGATCAATCCGCACTTTCTGTTCAACGCGCTCACGACCATTGGCTACCTGATTCAATCAGCACCGCCGCGCGCGCTCGAAACGCTGATGCGACTGACGGCGCTGCTTCGCGGCGTGCTGAGATCGGAAGGGGAATTCACCACGCTCGGGCGCGAGCTCGAGATCGTCGAGGCGTATCTCGACATCGAACGTGCGCGCTTCGAACATCGGCTGCGCGTGACGGTGGACGTCCCGCCGCGACTCCGCAACATCCGGCTGCCGCCGCTGCTCCTTCAGCCGCTGGTCGAAAACGCGGTGAAGCACGGGATCGGGCACAAACAAAGCGGCGGCCAGGTGTTCATTCGGGCACGAGTCGACCGAACCGATGATGACCAGCGACGATTAGCGCTGTCCGTGGAGGATACCGGCGCAGGTGCGACGCCGCAGACACTCGAACGGGGACGAGCGTCCGGCGTTGGTCTCCGCAACGTCGAGCGGCGCCTGGCCTGTCAGTATGGGGACGCCGCGTCGCTGTCCATTCGAACGGTACCCGACGAAGGAACCATCGTCGAAATCCGCGTTCCGCTCGCCATCAAAACAGCCGCCGTCGAACAGGTCGCTTCGTGAGCGCACGTCTCCGCGTGGTCGTCGCCGATGACGAGCGGCCTGCGCGGTCGTTTCTTGTGTCGCTGCTCCGCTCCTTCGACGACGTCGCAGTCGTTGGCGAAGCGGCGTCTGGAAAGGACGCCGTCGCGATCATCGAAAAGGAGCGGCCCGATCTCGCGTTGCTCGATTGGCAGATGCCGGAACTCGACGGCATCGGCGTCGTCCGGATGCTGAAGAAAGAAGCGATGCCACTAGTGGCGTTCGTCACGGCCTACGACGAATACGCCGTCCGCGCGTTCGAGGTCAACGCGGTCGATTACTTGCTCAAACCCGTCGAGAAGGCGCGCCTACGAGAGACCGTCAATCGCGCGCAGGAGCGGATCGAGCATGCGGAAATCGTGGCCGAACAGGCCTCGCACGTGGGCGCGGCGATCGAGGCCTACGAGACATTGGCGAAACCTCCGTACCTCGAACGCATCCCGGTGCGACGCCGAGAAGACGTGTTGATCGTGCCCGTCCAGCAGATCGCGTGCATCGTAGCGGACGGAGAACTCCTGCAGATCACGACGGTGCAGAAGGAGCGGCACACGATCACATATCGACTGAAAGACCTGGAGCGACGCCTCGATCCATCACGCTTCATCAGACTCGGTCGGGGAACGCTGGCGAACGTGGACCTGATCACAAAGGTGAACACGATGCCTGGCGGGACCCACGTCGCGGTGTTGAGCACTGGCCAGAAGCTGCCGGTGAGTCGACTGCAGTCGCGCGTGCTGCGCGAGCGATTCCTGAAGCTCTGACGTGACGACCGTCTGCCGACCCACACCAACACTTCATTCCCCTTGGTAAACCAGTCGTTGGAAAGGCCGCGATGTTCCGGCCGATGAAATGCTACGTTGCCGCGCGATCTATGAGTGGCGGTTACCGCGACCCCGGCGGACCTCATTCCAGCGGATCACGAGCCGGCCGGACGTATCGGGGATCCACGAAACGCCTTCGGCGTCTGAAGTGGCAGGACCACACGCCACCGAGTTTCGTGGCGTTCATGGCGGCGGGCCTAGCGATCATGGTCCTATTGATCTCCTGGCTGATGATGCATCCTGAAGCGGGGCATCATCAGCCAGGACAGGCGATCGTCCGTTCGCCGTGACGCATCGATACACCGCGACCCCTCACCTCAAAAGGACACGCGGATTCCTCCATTGACGACGCGCCCATCAAGCGGCGCCCATGCATCCACCGTCCATCGGAGGTCGGCCGCTTGCGTCGGTCGGATAAGCGGATCCCGTCGCGTTTGTCGCACGCCCGCGAGATTCTCGGCGTTGACGAAGACCCGCAGACGACCGAACCGCCGCTCGACGAGACCACCGAACAGCACGTATGGCTCACTCTCGGAGCGAAACGGATTGTCTTCGAGCCGCTGTCGGCCGGTGAAATAGGCCTCCAATCCGATGCGTCCACGCTTCTCGTTTTCCCACATTCCAACCAGGCCGACGCTGTGTCGTGGCGTCAGCGGAATATCGCTTCGCTCGGCAGCCACGCCCTCACGGGAATGGACGTAGGTGTAGGTGCCCGTAATGCTGAACGGTGCGCGCCTCAATGTCGCAACCGTTTCGACTCCGGCGCTCACGGTGGGTTCGGTGAGCGTGGTGAGTGTGTACGTGGCGCGATTGACTACGGCCGGATCGCGGACGTCGTATCGAAACAGCGTAGCCGTCGTGGTCCACGGCCCGAATACGCGCGTCACGTCCATCGACGCGCTGCGTCCGCGCTCCGCCTTGAGCGGTCCGACAACCGTCAGCCGAGACAGGCCGGCCGCCTCGGTCTCCTCAGTCAACGCGGTCGGCGCAAAGAATCCGATTCCGACGGACGCCCGACTGGTCCACGGGCCGTTCCGCAAGAGAGCCGATAGCCGCGGGCTTACGAACGTGCCGAACTCACTGTGGACATCGACACGGCCACTGACCGACGCCGTGAACCAGCGCGTGATGTCGATGTCATCCTGAAGAAACAGTCCCGGGACGTTGTAGTCGTAGGCAAATTGCGGCGTGTCGCGCGGATCGAGTGTTGAGCGCTCGAATGCGACGCCGCCGACCCACGTCTGTCGGGGAGCCGATCCGCGGAGCGATACCTCAGAAAACAAGGTGCTCTGCGTGTTGCGCTCAGCGATGTCGCCGAGCTGGTGATCCTGGCTCTTGTGCGTCGCGGACATTCGAACGCTGAGCACGTATCGCCGAACGGGTGTCTGCGCGACAACGCCAGCGTCGAAGCGAGCCGTGTCGAGAGACTCGGGAAACGGTTCGTCTGTCGTCGGCAATACTGCTCCGGACACGGTACCGCCGCGTCGGGTTTCCCACATCGCACCGCCGGTGACGAACAACGACCGTCCGGCGTCGTCGTTCCAGAAGAGCCGCGGGCGCAGCACGCCTCGCGAATATCCGGCCAGATCCGCCCAACCATCGTTGTCGACATCGTTGCGCTGCTGCCAGTGACCGCCGAGAAGGAGCGTGCCACTCCATCGTTCGGTGAACGGCTCCGTGAAAAATGCCACCGCGTCTGTTCCGCCACGAGTGGTCTGATTCACCATTGCCTCGTGCGTGGCCTCGCGGGTCGGACGCTTGGAAATCAAATCGACCACGCCGCCGAGTGCGCCGGCCCCGTACAAGGCGGAGGCCACCCCTTTGATCACTTCGACTTGCCCCAAATCAGTCGGGGGAATCTGCAGCAATCCAAGGCCGCCAACGTCCGTCCCGAACAGCGGCAGGCCGTCGGACAGGAACCGCGTATACCGACCGCGCATGCCTTGCACGCGCACGCTGGCCGCGCCGAGCGACGGCGACGTCGCCTGCACGCGGAGGCCGCCCATTTCATTGAGCATCATGACGATGTCGCCGGGCGTCATAAGCTGTTTCTCTTCGATCTCCTCCGCGTCGAGGACTTCGACGCGCATCGGCTGATCCTCGAGGCGTTTGTCGGTGCGCGTGGCCGAGACGGTGATGTGCTCCTCGATCGTCGCCTGCCGCTCCAACGTGATTGGAATCACCTGCGGTGGACCGATCGACGCGGTCGCCGTAACGGTGACAGGGTTGAACCCCTCTTTCACGACGGTGATTTCGACGACACCGGGCGGACTCTGAACCATGGCGCGCCCTTCGGGATCAGTCTCTGTCGTATTGCCTCGAACGATGATCTGAGCGCGTGCGACCGGCCGGTCGGCTGCGGTGACCACGATCTGGATCACGGCAGACGGCTGTTGTGAGGCGGCAATTGCCGATGACGAACAGAATACGAGACACACGACTCCAATCGGAGCGAGACAGCGATCGAACATGGTTCTCCTCTGGCGTAGTTGCCGACGATGACGGCGCGGGAGCTATGTCAGAAGGGCTTTGGAATATGCAGGATGTCGCGGACGGCGCCGGTCCGGAGGTGCTCGAGCGAGAGAACGGTAACGGGAACGATGAATGGCTGTGCGCTGATCACCACGGGGACGCTGTGCTCAACGCCCGACACGCAGCACGGACATGCACAGCGAACGCAGAAGGCCGGGCAGCCGCCATCGGGCGTGGAGTCGCTCGTACCAATCGCGCAGGGTTCCGGCACGAGCAAAGACGTGATCCCGCTGGCGTCACACACCAGAATCGCTAACGCTACCAGGAACAGCGCACGGCGCATGTCCGACGATTTTACAATGCCTGTATGGCTGATCTGCCGATCATGTGTACCTTGAGTCCGATGTCGGCTAACTTCGGGTTTCGATCAGCACGCGTGAAGAGAGCCGATTTCCAAGCGTGCTCCTTCAACCATTCGGACATCTCTCCGCGTCTCTAGGGAATCAGGCACGCGGACCCTTGCCGCGCGCTCGAGTCGAGCGCCATCCAGTATCAGCCCCGGCGTCGTGAACGGCGCGGGGCATCGATTCGGCCAGTCATTCGCATCGGAGCGCTGTCGTGGGATCGATGAGCGAGGCACGGCGCGCCGGAATGTACGAAGCCAGGAATGTCACGGCCAGCACGATCGGCGCGACCAGAAGTGGGGCCAAGAAGTCCTGAAGGTTGACCTGGTCGGCGAACGCGGCTGCCAGTAGCCTCCCGGCGGCGACGCTCGCCGCCAGCCCGATCACGAGGCCGATGATGGCCAGCGCGATTCCTTGCCGCAAGACCATCCGGAGGACGGCCGTCCGGGTGGCGCCGATGGCCATCCGGACTCCAATCTCTCGCGTTCGTCTGCTGGCCGCATAAGCAACGAGACCGTACAGGCCGGCGATCGCCAGGCCCAATCCCATCGCGCCCATGCCAGCCACGACGCCGACGATAACGTTGAAGACACTAATGGCGCGCATTCGATACAGCTCGCTCATCGTACGGACGTTGTAAATTGGCAGGTTCGCGTCGAGATCACGGACAACCTGTCGCAGCGGTCCGACGAGCGACGACGGATCGCCGGCCGACTGCGCGACCAGAACCATCCTGGGCTTCGACCTCTGACGATACGGGAAGTAGACGAAGTCCGACGGCGGCTCGGCGAAGAAGATGTACTTGGCCGTTTTCGCGACGCCGACGATCTCGATCCAGGGCGTGTCGCCTTCCTCGAGCCGGAACCGTTTGCCGAGCGGATCCTGATTGGGCCAGTACCGATCCGCAAGATGCTGGTTCACGATCGCCACGAGGGGCGCGCCGATGTCGTCAGTGACCAGAAAATCGCGTCCTTCGAGGATCGCGATCTCCATCGTCTCGAAGTAGTGCTCATCGACCATCGACGACAGGACCGAGGCCGATTGCTGGCCTGAAGGGAACTGGTAGCCTTCCGGCGCGATCATCGAGGCGCCGATGGTGTCGCTCAACATCGGGATCGACGTGGTCATCGTGACGCGGGTGACGCCAGGCACCAGGCGCGCGCGTTCCGCCACCTGCTGAAAGAACTGCTGCGACTGCGTGTTCGAGTACCGCACCAGCGTCGGGTCGAACGTCATCATCAGCAGATGGTCGGTCCGGTAGCCAGGACCGTTCGCAAGCTGCGCACGGAATCCGCGATACATGAACATCGCGATCGCGAGCAGCACAACCGAGACGGCCACCTGTCCGCCAACCAGAATCGCGCGTCCCCGGCGACGGCGACGACCTGGCGCGACGCTGTCGCCAGCTCTCATCACCGCCGTCAGATCGCTTCGTGTCGCCTGGATCGCGGGGACCAGGCCGAATATCACGGCACTCGCCACCGCGACCGCGAGACTGAAAAACAGCGTACGGCGATCCATCTGGAACGCCAGCGCGATCGGAGGCTCGGTCGGCAGCTCGATCTGCCTGAAGAGCGTCATGCCGGCATACCCGACGCCCAGCCCCGCAACACCGCCTGCCAGGGCGACGAGAAGGTTTTCCGTGATGAGCTGGCGCGCGAGCCGCCGGCGTTCCGCGCCAATGGCCAATCGCAGGGCCATCTCGCGGGCGCGGACCGGTGCGCGGCTCGTCAACAGCCCTGCCACGTTCGCGCACGCGACGAAGAGGACCGCCAGGGCCAGCGTCGACAGCATCGCGATCAGCGTCGCTTCCGACGGATACTGCGCGATCCGCGCTTGAAGCTCGGTGCGGACGAACATCGCGCGATTCTCGTTCGTGTCTGGATATGCCCGTTCCAGATCGCGCGCGATGGCGGTCAGCTCGGTCTGCGCTTGCCCCTGCGACACTCCGTCTCTGAGCCGCCCCTTCAGCGTGAGATTGCGGGCGTCGCGCACTTCGAGGGACGCGGCCTTGGGATCCGTGACGATGGGCGCCGACATCATCAGCGGCACGAAGAAATCCGAGCGCACGAACTGGTTCAGCCCGGTGAATTCGGACGGGGCCACGCCGATGACCGTAAACGCATGGCCGTTGATATAAACGCTGCGCCCGAGGACCGACGGATCCGATGCGAATTCCTGCTCCCACATCGTGTGGCCCAAGACGACGACGGCGTCGCGGCCGGGAACCTGATCCTCTTCGGGCCTGAAGCCGCGCCCGATCGTCGGCTCGACACGCATCAGGCTGAACATGTTGGCAGTGACGACCATGCCCATTTTCAGCTTCGTCGTCGTCTTCGAATCGCTGGCAAAGCCGGCGGTGTTGTACGAAAACGCGGCAAGGCCCTCAAAGCTGCTGGCGCGATCGCGGATGTCCACGAAGTCCCGATACGACGACACGAGCGCCGTCGCTCTGAGCGACTCGAGCCTCTTCATCGACCCCACGGTCATGATCTCGCCGGCCCTGGCGACGGGAAGCGGCCGCAGCAACAGCGCATCGGCGAAGCTGAAAATGGCGCAGTTGGCGCCGACCCCGATGGCCAGCGACAGGACGGCCACGGTTGTGAATCCCGGGTTCTTTCCAAGCATCCGGCAGCCGTACCGCACGTCCTGGCAGAGCCTCTCCAGCCATGCGCGCATCCGCATACCTCGGCGCGACTCCGGTCAGATGTCTAACCGAAAGGGACGTAAGGATCCGGCTCGACGCGATCGAACACCGCGACTGTCTTGAACGGTCCTTTGATGCCCGTGCCTTCCACCGTCACCGTGAGCGTCTTGCCGTCTTCCGACACTCGGAGGGTTCTCTTTCCCAAGGTCTTGCCGTCGACTTCGGCGCCCCCCTCGATTGTTTGGGGATCGGGACGGCTGCCGAAGGCCATGGCACCAGGTGGCACGCCGGCAATAGGGCGGCCGTTCAGATCGACAATTGGGCGGCGTCGTCCGTCCACGATGATCGGAGATGGACGCTCGGCAACCGCCTGCCCGTCCTTGATACCGTACGCCACCATCAGGTATCCGGTGGCGGTCGCCTCGAGCGTGATGCGTGCCTGTTCCGGTGTGTGCAGAGGATCCCATTGTGATTTGTCGATATTGGCCCGCCACGTTCCTTCGAACAGATCGCTGGTCATCGTCAGCTCCTTGAGCCTGCCGGCCCATGTCGAGAAATACTCCAGAGGCAAACGCATGGCGAGGTCGGCCAACAGCCGCGTGATGCCGGCCACGCCCTGATCGCGCCACACCACTGGCATCAGGTCCTCGCCCAGCTGCTCGAGGCCGTCGCCGCAGATCGTCCGGAATTCGTGGGGAAATGCGCGGGCGAGGCGGCGGTAGATGCGGCCGCAGCGGTTCACCCGGTTCACGAGCGGGCCTCCTGGCGGCGCTTCGCGTGGAGCGCTCGGACGAGATCCTTGAGCCGCTGGCCCTCGAGATCGAGCACGCGCTGGCCGAGCGGCGTCAGCTTGTAATAGCGGCGCCGGGCATCGTCGAACTCGGGCGCCGGGCGGTCACCCGATTCGACGATCAGACCTTCCTGGATGAGACGCTTCAACGACCCGTACAACGTGGCCGGCCAGAGCCGCACCTTCCCGTCGCTCCGCTCCAACACGTCCTGCATGATGCCGTAGCCATGCTGCTCCGCTCCCGCCAGGGAGAGCAGAATGTGCAACCAATTGCTTTTGAGCGGCAGGAACGCCTCCGGCGGCTTTCTCGTCATGCGGCCATATGTATATCAACTAATATACATATCGGTCAAGAGACAATACGAGGCCAGGGCCGTCTCGCGGCCTGGCCTGGCGATCGGTTCGTTCCGCGCCGCGCATCCGCAGAACGATGCCGATGCACGCCAGCAAATCATGCTTCACGGACTGCTCCATCGCATTCAGCCGGTTGGCCGGTCCAGAAGGTCGAGAACGTCGGGAAGGCGATCAATTCCCACACATCCCTCGATGACCGGTGCTGAAGACGACCCGAGAAGCACCGGGCGCAGGCCCGCATTCTGCGCACCGATGACATCCCACCGGGCATCGTCACCCACGAAAATCGCGTCCGCCGGCTCGACGTGCAACAATTCCAACGCACGTTGAAACGGAGCCGGGTTCGGTTTCCGCCAGCCGACGTCTCCGCAGAACACCGACGCATCAACACGCTCGAGAAGGCCGTGACGCGCCAACTCGTTCCGCCATACGCTCGCGCTGCTGCCCCATGGCGTATTCGAGACGATCGCCGTCTTGATCCCCCGCTGCCGAATGGACTCCAGCACGGACAGAGCATCTGGATCCAATCGTGCGAGCTCGAAGATTCGTTTCAGGAACGCCTTACAAACAGCCGCGAGCATGGAATCGTCGAGCGACGCGTACTCCCCAAATAACTCGCTGAGTCGCTCGTCGAGCGCGTGGACCGCGCCATCCGGTCGCTCCGCGTTCAGACCCATGGCGCGAACAAACATCGCTTGGTCGCGTTCAGAGTCCTGCGGCCAGCCGAGAGCATCCCTGCACTCCTGCAAGCACCGCTGCAAGACAGAGGGAAACTCCCCTGTCGCGTAGTAGGTGACCAACGTGTTACCCAAGTCAAAGAGCACGGCGCGGATTCTGAGCTGATCTCTCAAGCGGGCCTCCGTCACCAAAGCCGAGCATCTGCGGAAGTATGCGTCGACCCAAGACGTGCCGCGCTGACGTCATCCGTCAAACGCTTAAGAGGGATACTTGGAGAGAATGTTGACTCTGGGCCTTCTCGCATCGCATCGCGGTAGCAACGTGCGGGCCGTGGTCGAAGCCTGCCGTGGAGGCAGACTTGACGCTCGCCCGGGCGTCGTCATCAGCAATAATGCAAACTCTGGCGTGCTGGAGTTTGCACGGGCGTCGCAGATCCCGGCTCGCCGAATCGGCGGACCATCGTTCGCGGACGAAGAGGCTCGGGACGTGGCCATTCTCGCAGAACTGCAGCGTCACGAGGTCGATCTTGTTTTGCTGCTCGGGTACATGAAACTGCTCGGACCCAAGACCACCGCGGCGTTCCGTGGGAGGATCATCAATACGCATCCCGCGCTGTTGCCGCAGTACGGTGGCAAGGGAATGTACGGCGCGCTCGTGCACGAGGCTGTGCTCGCTGCAGGCGAGCCTGAAACCGGTGTGACCGTGCACCTCGTGGACGACGAGTATGATCACGGCGAGATCGTCGCGCAGTGCCGTGTTCGGGTGGCGCACGATGACACGGTGGAATCGCTGTCTGCTCGCGTCTTGAAGCGCGAGCATGAGTTTTTGGTCGAGACCCTGCAGGCGATCGCGTCAGGCCAGATCCGTTTGGGTGCCCTTGCTCGCGAGCCCGACCAGCATCATAGATGATGATGATCGACGTCTGGAGGGTCTCGGAGGCCGCGCTCGTCGAATACTCCTGCATTCCCATCGCCTTTGAAGTCCAGTGCATAGGCGGGGCGACAGTGGCGTACGACACACCAGGGTTGGACATGTTGGAGGGGCGTTCAGATCTGGCGGTGCTCTGGGACATTCGCGTCGTCCCTGCGCATCGCCGCCACGGTGTTGGCGCGGAGCTCTTCAAGGCGGCCGAGACCTGGGCGTTGGAAAGGCAGTGCCGACAGCTGAAGGTCGAGACGCAGAATGTCAACGTTACGGCGTGCAGGTTCTATGCGCGCCGCGGCTGCGTCCTCCGTGCCGCGCATCGACAGGTGTATCCCCGATGCCCGGCCGAACTGCAGTTGCTGTGGTACAAGGATCTCCCCTGGGTGCGCTCCTCGAGAAATCTCAGACCGCAGACATCATGGCTGCTGTGAGTGCGAACCCCCGGCGTCCGTTCTACACCGAGTACGCATGGGCGTTCGACTTGATCATCGATCGGCCGGTCCGCAAGGAATGTGCTGCAATTGTCGAGTGGCTGATTGAGCGTGGAGTCTTACCCGGGGCGGCGCTGCTCGATGCCGGGTGCGGCACGGGACGCTACGGCGTCGAGCTGGCACGGCGAGGGTATGTCGTTCACGGTATCGACGTGTCGCCGGAACTGGTGCAGGTCGCGCGGGCGACCCTTGGCGACGCGCAGGGTCTCGTTTCGTTCGCGGTCGGCGATCTTCTGGCGAGCCCGGTTGCACGATACGATGCTGTCTTGTGCCGCGGCGTTCTCAACGACTTGGTTGACGATCGCGACCGCGAGGCGGCATTTGACGGGTTCGTCGGTTCTCTTCGACCGAGAGGCGTGCTCATTCTGGATGTTCGTGAATGGAACGCGTCGGCGGAACGCAAGGCACGTGAGCCTCTGTTCCGAAAGAGGGTGTCCACTGATCGTGGTGAGTTGACCTTCACGAGTATCACCGAGCTTGACCCGGAACATCGGCGACTCATCATCTCCGAGGAGCATGCGCTCGTTTCTGCGGGTCAGCGACACGTCAATGATTTTCAGTTCGTGATGCGTTGCTGGACACAGAACGAGCTCGGGTCGGTTCTGGCGCGACGCGGTTTCGCAACGGTGGCGTATTTCGGCGCCTACGATGCTGCGGTTGCACCCGGCGTCACGGATCGACTTGTCGCCGTGGCTCAACTTTGAAGTTGCGGCGGAACCGCGGGCGCCTGGGGACATGACATTCGGCGAATGGACAACGTCGGCAATCAGAACATCGCTCCCGTATCCAGGAGGCAGAGGCCATGAAGCGGTCCCTCTCCATGCTCGTTCTGTCGGGAACTCCGCGATCGCGGATGTGAATGCGGTCCTGGCTCGCGCTGGACACTCTGAAATCCGTTATCGTCTCTATAAGGTGGTCGGGAAGCAGTCTGGAGACCATGCGTATATGTGGGAGTCCTCGTGGCCGAGCGGCGCGGTCTATGACGACATTCACAAGAACCCTGCCTTTCTCGCGGCAGTCCAGAAGCATCCCATCATCGACCGCTCGAGAAAAAACGAGGTCTACAATCGATACGTTGAAGTGACCTCTTCGACTCGGTGAGAGCGGATCTACGGCCGCGATTCGTCAGCGCAGATAGCGGCACAAGAGCGTGACGAGCTCTTCGACGATGAGACCCGTCGACAGATCCTCCGGGCGGTCGACGGCGGCGCGATGGATCACGGCGCCCGAGACGGTTGACATCATCCACAGCGCCAGATCGATGTCTCGAACGTCGACGGCTGCCGCCTGAAGGAAGCGTCGCATCGATTCGAACAGCGGGGCATCGATCGCCGTCACGTCTCGATACCCCAACGCGGGGAGCTCCTCGGCGAAGACCCGATGCAGCCGAGGCGCTCGCGCATGGCCCGCGACTCCCATCGACACGAGCGATCGGATCGTCGATTCGAGGCTCTTGCTGCCGCGTTCGGCGAGCACCCGGCGCAGCTCGGCGCGCTGCTCGGCGCCGTGGCGCCGACGCAACTCGGCGACGATCGCTTCCTTGCCGGGGAAGTACTGGTAGAGCGACGCAATGTTGACACCGGCGCGCTCGGCGATTCGATTGGTCGTGAGTTTGGCGTACCCCTCGCGAACCAGAATGTCAGTCGTCGCCTGGAGCACGGCGTCGACGGTCGCGCGCGATCGGTCCTGCCGCGGCGTTTTTCTCGGCGAAAGCCTGCGTTTCTTCATCCGCTGTTCCCCACTCGGAAATGCAAGCTGACACAATATAAGCAATCGCTTACATTGTGTCCATGACCGTGCCGCCCACCGCACACGAGCGCCGCGTTGCCCGAGCCCAGCGCCCGGGCGGTCCCGACGTCCTGGACGTCGCGATCGAGGATCTGCGTCCGCTGAACGCGGGCGAAGTCCTCGTGCGCGTCGAAGCCGCCGGCCTCAACCATGTCGACAGCCTGGTCCGGTCCGGCGCGTATTCGATTCGATTTCCATTTCCGTACGCCGTCGGCGTGGAAGGCGCCGGCACCGTCGTCGCCGCCGGCCGCGACGCCGCGGTGGCTCCTGGAACGCGAGTGTGCTGGACAGCCGTCGTCGGATCGTGTGCGACGTTTGTCATCGCGCCGGCGATGATGCTGGCCCGATTGCCCGACGACGTCAGCGCCGAAGTCGGCGCCTCCGTCGCGCACGCCGCCGTCACGGCAGCGGGGTTGGTTCGGCATTGTCCGATTCCCGAAGGCGGCACCGCGGTGGTCTGGGCGGCGGCCGGCGCGGTTGGGCGCATGCTCGTCGCGTTCCTCGCCGTTCGCGGCGTCTCCGTTATCGGCATCGCAAGCGGCGCGCGCACGAATGCCGCGCGCGACGCGGGCGCCGCTCACGTCGTGGATCGCTCGGTCGGCAACGTCGTCGAAGAAGTCCGGCGGCACACCCGCGGCAACGGCGCAGCGGCGGTGTTCGATCCCGTAGGCGCCGCGGCCTACGAGACAAACCTGCGCCTCCTCGCGCCGCGAGGCTGTCTCGTGAACTACGGACAGCTCTCCGGCGCGCTTCCCGACGTCGACCTGGGCCGGTTGATGGAGGCTGGATCGCTCTTCGTCACGAAGTACGGCCCGCGGGCCGGCCTGGTTGGGCCGGAACACGTCGCCGCATTCATATCAGAAGGGATTACGCTTGCGGCGACGCGGCCGGTCGCCAGCGACGTCGCCGCCCGGCTCCCGTTGAGCCGCACTGCGGACGCGTATCACGCGCTCGATTCCTGTCCGCCGGGCAAGGTTCTGGTTCTGCCGCACGCGGAAGGCGATACGTAAATGGCGCGAACCGGGTTGACGCATAGCGTTTCGCCGCCTCGAGAAGAGCGGGCTCGTCGCGAGCCGATGGTCCGACGACCCGGCTGGCCGGCCGCGGCCGTCATGCTCGTCGTCTCCACGCTCGTGAGCTTCGCGATTCTGGCCGTCGGCTTTCGGATACTGTATGACAGCGTTCTGCCCGAACTGGCCGGTCTGGTCCTGACGGGTTTGGTGCTGGCGTATATGCGCCCGGAATTCGCGTGGCTGTCGCTCATCGGGATCGCGCTCGGAATCCTCCTGTCGGAGAAAGGCTTCCCCGTCACACCGTCGGCCGAGCACATCGCCAAGTACGGGCCGCCGCACAACGGCTCCGTCTTTGATTTTTTGAAGATCTGCGGCTTCCCGGCGGCCGGGGCGCTCGTCGGCGTCGTCTCGAGACGACTTCTCGATTGGCCGTTCCAGCAAGGGCGGGCGCAACCTTAGACCCGCCTGGCCCATCCAACACAGCGACGTCATGGAGTCCACACCAGACCGTACAAATGACGTGGCGGTCCATCCGTGATCGAGGACTCGCTGCGCGATGTTCGTCATGGCGTTCGCATGTTGCGGCGGTCGCCGGGTTTCACGGCTGCGGCGCTCCTGACGCTGGCGCTCGGCATCGGCGCGACCTCGGCCGTGTTCAGCGTCGTGCGCACGGTGATGCTGGAACCGCTCCCCTACCGCGATCCCGATCGCATCGTCGCCGTGTGGGAAACAAACCGCGGCGGCACCAGCCGCAACGTGATCGCTCCCGCCAACTTCGTCGCGTGGCGCGAGCGGGTGCGGACCCTCGAGCACCTCGGGATGGTGGGGCCGACCAATCTCGTGCTGATGGTCGACGGCCAGCCCTCGAACGTCTCGGGCCTGACGTTCTCGGGCGACGCATTTGCCGCCCTCGGCGTGCGGCCCGCGCTGGGCCGCGCGTACACGGTCGAAGAAGATCTCGGCGGACCGAGCACGGTGATCGTGCTGTCGTACGAGTTCTGGCAGAGCCGCCTCGGCGGCCGTGACGTGCTCGGCACGACGCTCGGCACCGGCAGCGGTCCGGTGACGGTCGTCGGCGTCATGCCCCCCGGCTTCACGGTGGTCGGGCAGAAAGCCGACTTCCTGGTTCCATACGGTCAGAGCGTCGAGCAGCTTCGCGCGGTGAGCGGACGCGGCAGTTCATACGTCATGGCGCGGCTTCGCGACGGCGTATCGTTCGCGCAAGCGGCCAGCGAGATGCGAGCCGTCTTCGCCGATCTCGAGCGTGAATCCCCTCAGCTCAACGCGCGGCGCACGGTGATCCTCCTTCCACTCCAGGAGCAGCTGGTCGGAGAGATCCGCCCGGCGCTCGTCGCGCTCGTGGCCGCGGTTGGATTGGTGCTGCTCGTCGGCTGCGTCAACGTCGCGAACCTGCTGCTCGCGCGCAGCGCGGCGCGAGAGCGCGAGATCGGCCTGCGCACCGCGCTTGGTGCCCGGCGTGGACGGCTGGTGCGTCAGATGCTGACGGAGAGCCTGGTGCTCGCCGCCGGCGGCGGCATTGCGGGCCTGGGCGTGGCGGCACTTTGCCATCGTGGTTTGCTCGCGCTCGTGAGCGACCGGATCCCGATACCACGGCTGGACCAGATGTCGATGGATCTGCAGGTCGTCGCCTTCACCCTGGTCGCCGCGCTCGTCACCGGCATCGCGTTCGGCGTCGTTCCCGCATTCGTCTCCACCACCCACGCGCGCGACGCGTTACGCGAAGGCGGGCGTCACGGCGGCGGCCGGCGGCTGCATCGCGTGCTTCGCTCGCTGGTCGTCGTCGAGGTCGCGCTGTCGCTCGTGCTGTTGGCCGGCGCCGGTCTGCTGATGCGAAGCCTCGTGAAGCTCGAGAGCGTCGACCTCGGATTTCGCGTCGACGGCGTGCTCACCGCCAGCGTGCAACTGCCGGCCCAGCGCTACGACTTCCTCGCATCGGGCAACCTGTTTCGCGATTCGATGGCCAGAATCGCTGCGCTCCCGGGCGTACAGTCGGTCGCGGGCGCGTCGTGCATGCCCGTTCCATTTCCCTGCATCGGCACGAGTTTCTGGCGCGTCGATCAGCCGCGGCCGGCGGACGGGCAGCTGCCGACCAGCCACGTCCGGCCCGTCACGCCGGGCTTCTTCGCCGCGTTGAGCATTCCGGAGATCGCCGGACGCGACTTCTCCGATTCCGATACGGCCGGCTCGACGCCGGTCGCGATCGTCAGCCGCGAGGTCGTCCGTCGTCAGTTCGCCGATGGCTCGCCGCTCGGCCGGCGGCTCCGAATCGGCGTCAATCATGCCAACGGCAGGGAAGATGTCGAGTGGACGATCGTCGGCGTGGTGGGCGACATGCGATCCACCCTCGACGGGCCCATCCAGCAGACGATCTTCATTCCCAAAACGCAGCGTCCCGGCGCCGCCATCAATTTCTTCGTGCACACCCGCCAGGATCCGCTTGCGCTCGCGTCCAGCGTGACGAGCGTCGTGCACGCGATGGAACCGGAAGCGCCCGTCTCCATCCGCACGCTCGGCGAGGTCGTCGGCCGCACGATCGCGCGCCCGCGCGCGATCTCGGTGCTGGTCAGCGTCTTCGCCCTCGTCGCGCTCGTCCTCGCCGCCGTAGGCGTGTACGGCGTCATGGCGTATTCCGTCAAAGAGCGGACGCAGGAGATCGGCGTCCGCATGGCGCTCGGCGCATCCTCGGCGTCGGTCTTTCGGATGGTCCTGGGCCAGGCGCTGCGGCTCGTGCTGATCGGCATCGCCACAGGACTCCTGGCGTCGGCGCCGCTTACGCGCTTGCTCGCGGGGTTGCTCTTCGAAGTCGAACCTCTCGACCCGGCGACGTTCGCCGCGACCTCGCTCGCGCTGCTCGCCATCGCCACGCTTGCCGCCTACATCCCCGCGCGGCGCAGCATGCGTATGGCTCCCGTCGACGCGCTCCGAACAGACTAGTCGCCGTCACTTGCGGCGTTTCTCGAGATCGTCCAGCAGCGCTGTCACATGCCGCACGATCCCGTCACGCATCGGCCCGTAGCCGCGATCGTCAGGTACGTCGGACCAGTCGGCCGCCTTGCCGGACTTCGCGGCGGCCGGCGGCAGCGTGCAGCCGATCGCGAAGATGTGCGTGGCTTCAGCGACATCGGCTTCGGAAATCGCCGCCGGCTTCCCCGACGGGATGGCGAGACCATCAGCCTTCAATCCCTCCACGGCGCGTACGGATAGATCGTCCTGGGGCGAGGTGCCGCGGAAAGTCGCCCGATACGGCAGCCCCCGCTGTGCGGCGAGCTTGTTGAAGTAGGCGGTCGCGATGACGCTCTTCGCGGCGCCGTGCTCACACACGAAGATCACCGACGGCGACGGTGCAGCCGGTTGCAAGAGCGCAAATGTGAACGCCACGACGACGGGGACCATGTCGCCTCCTACCGCGTCTCGACGACGCGAAACGTCTTGTTATCTTGCCCGCGGCAGCACGATCCGGAAGGTCGATCCGCGCTCCGTGTTGTCGAGCGTGATTTGCCCGCCGCTCGCTTCCACCGCCCACTTCGCGATCGCGAGGCCAAGACCGGTGCCTCCCATTTCTCTCGAGCGTCCTTCGTCGACCCGGTAAAACCTGTCGAAGATTCTCGCGCGGTGGTCGGGCGAGATGCCCGGACCTTCATCGGTCACGGTGAGCACCGCGTGCGCGGCATCGCCGTTTGCCGCGACGACGATCCTGGACGCGGACGGTCCGTACTTGATCGCGTTGTCGACCAGGTTGGTAATCGCATCTCGCAGCACGAGTCGATCGGCGACGACCGAAACCGCGGCCGGCGCGTCGACGTCGAGGCGCTGACGCCGTTCGTCGGCGAGCACCGCCATCGAGGCCGCCACGTCGCGCGCGAGCTCGGCGAGATCCAGAGACTCGGGCGACAGATGAACGGTGCCGGCGTCTCCGCGCGAGAGCCGCAGCAGCGTGTCGACCATCCGGGTGAGCCGATCGACTTCCTCCAGCATCGACCCGATCGCGTCCTTGTATTCCGCCGGGCTCCGTGTCTCGCCGAGCCCCAGCTCACCGATGCCGCGGATGACGGCGAGCGGCGTGCGAAGCTCGTGCGAGGCATCGGCGGTGAAGCGGCGCAGCTGATCGAAGGAGGACTCGAGGCGCGCGAAGGTGTCGTTGATCACCGCGGCGAGCCGTCCGATCTCGTCGTGTTCGTTCGCGACCGACAGCCGCTCGTGGAGCCGTTCGGCCGTGATCCTGCGCGCGTCGTCCGCGAGACGGTCGATCGGCGACAACGCGCGGCGGGCGAGCACGTATCCGCCGATCCCGGCGAGCGCGACGATCACCGGCAGACCGAGGACCAGCACGATCAGGACCTCCTCGAGCTGCTGCGCGACTCGCTGCTCGGCGGTTGCCTGCGCACGCGGCGCCTCGACGTGCTCCTCCTGCTCGAGCTGCTCGTAGAACTCGTGTCGGACCGCCACGAACGTCGCCGACGCATACACGACGAGCATCAGCGCCAGCGCCGCGCTGTACCACGCGGTGAGGCGCACACGGATCGACGCCCTCGACCACCACCGTCTCACGGTTCGCCTTCCCTCACGAGGAATCCCACGCCGCGGACCGTATGAATGAGACGCACGGCGCCGTCGCTGTCGACCTTCCGGCGAAGACGCGTCATCTGCACGTCGATGACGTTATCGAGCGGCGTCGCGCGGCGCGGCTCTTTCCAGACGTCCCGCGCCAGCATTTCACGGGAGACCAGGTGCCCCTGGTGGCGCAGCAGGTACTCGAGCAGCTCGAACTCGCGCCCGGTGAGATCGATGAGCCGATCTCCGCGCGCCACGCGCCGCGAAACGAGATCGAGCTCAAGGTCGCCCACCTTCAGGCGCAGCACGTCCGCCGGACGACCCCGGCGCAGAAGCGCCCGAATCCTCGCCAGCAATTCCGGCAACGCGAACGGCTTGACCAGGTAATCGTCCGCACCGAGATCCAACCCGAGCACGCGGTCGTCGACACCGTCGCGCGCCGTCAGAATCAGCACCGGTGTGTCGATGTGTCGCTGCCGGAGCGTCTGCAGGATCTCCAGCCCGCTGCGCCCGGGGAGCATCAGGTCGAGCACGACGAGATCGAACAGCTCGGCATTCGCCCGGAAGAACCCCTCTTCGCCCGTCGCCGCGACGACGACGTCGTAATGGTCTGCCTGGAGCGCCGTCGACAGGACCTGCGCCAGCTTCCGTTCGTCTTCGACGATGAGGACGCGCACCATCGCGCATGTTACCGGCCGGCCGTCGCTTCGATTCTGACTTTTGTGTCAGGGAGCTCGCCCGTCCGGTCCACCGCGCGGAACGGCAGCGCCAGCAGCGTGGGGTACGAACCTGTCGCCAACGATCCCGCGTCGTCGAGGCCGTAGACAACCGAACGCGCCCGTTCCGCCGGTGTGTACGTGCCCAGCACGCGATCGTAGATCGTCAGCAGATTTGCGTAGTTCGAGTTGGTTTCGGACATCTCGCGCGAGTGGTGAATCTTGTGGACGTTCGGCGTGACCCAGAGCAGCGAGAGCACGCGATCGAGCGGCGGCCACAAGCGGATGTTGGCGTGCTCGATGACGCCGTTCGTCGCCTGAAGGAGTCGTTGAATGACCACGGCCGGCGCGGGCACCCCGAGCGCCCACACGGGCACAATCGCGAACAGGAACCGCCAGACCGTTTCGACAGGATGCGTCCGGTAGGTCGTGGTGACGTCGACGAAGTCATCGCTGTGATGGACCTGATGGAACCGCCACATCGCCGGCCACATGTGCATCAGGCGATGCGACAGGTAGCCAACGGAGAAGTCCAGGACAACGATGCCCGTAACGATTTGCAGCCACAGCGGCCATTGCAGCCGGGCCATCAGACCCGCCGGCCTCGCGCTGAGCGCGGCAATGGCCGCGACCGACGCAAGCACCCAGTTGGAGAAAAACGAGGTGGCGGTCAGCCACAGATTCGCCGAGCGTCGGCCGTGCTTCCACGCGTCTGCGAGGAACATCGGCACGGCCGTTTCGATCAGGGCGCCGATGGCCATCACCGCGATGATCACGCTGACGTTGGTCAGAAAGTCGCGAGCGCTCATGAATGCCTCCCGACGGTCATCGTAGGCGCGGGAAGCCGGGCCGGACCTGACGAGTACCTGATCTTTCTGTCAGAATCGTCGAGCGCTCTCCCTCGCGTCACACAATGGAAAGAGTGAACACCGGTCTCTCGGTGCTCGTGATACTCGGCGCGGCACACACCGCGTTCGCGCAGAGCGGTCCGCCCGCGCTGCGAGCCGGCGCGGTGGCATCGAAGATCGTCATCGACGGCCGGCTGACGGAAGCGGCGTGGGAATCGGCCGAGGCGATCGACGATTTCCGGCAGACGGATCCGGCGGAAGGGGCAGCGCCGACGGCGCGCACGCGCGTGCAGGCCCTCGCCGATCGGCATTCGATTGTGATCGGCATCGTGTGCGAGGAGCCGGATCCGAGTCGAATCGTCAGCTTCAGCGTGCAGCGCGATGCGGTGCTCGACGCGGAAGATCACATTCGCATCGTCCTCGGTCCGTTCGCCGACGGGCGGTCGGGATACGTGTTCGCCGTCAACCCGGCGGGCGCGCGGTACGACGGGTTGATCAACCCGGGCGGCGACAGCGTCAACGCCGACTGGGATGGGATTTGGGAGGCGGCGACCGCGCGGCTGCCGACGGGATGGAGCGCCGAGATTCGCATCCCGATTCTGACCATCGCGTTCAAGCCGGGACTCCACGAGTGGCACTTCAACGTCCAGCGCCGGATTCAGGGGCGCCTCGAAACGGATCGATGGGCGTCCCCGAACCGCCAATACCAGGTGACGCAAACCAGCCAGGCCGGCCTGCTGACGGGCCTTCCGGACTTCGACCTGGGCGCAGGGCTGACGGTCAGACCGGCGCTGACGGGCGGCGGCGGCGTGCCGGCGCCGGATGCGCGCGTGGAAGGCGATTTTCAACCGAGCCTCGACGTCAGCCAGCGCATCGGCGCGAACGTCCTCGCGTCGGGCACGGTGAACACCGACTTCGCCGAAACCGAAGTTGATACCAGGCGCACGAACCTGACGCGGTTTCCGCTGTTCTTCCCCGAGAAGCGCACCTTCTTCATCGAAGGCGACGACATCTTTTCGTTCGGCCTTGGACTGAACCAGGACGTGATTCCGTACTTCAGTCGCCGTATCGGGCTGATCGACGGATTCGAAGTGCCGATTCTGGCCGGCGCGAAGGTGAACGGCCGCATCGGGAACACCAATTTCGGCGGCGTTGCGGTTGGAACGAGGCCGCGCGACGGCGTGGTCGACGACCATACGTTCATGGCCGTCGGCCGGCTGAAGCACAACCTGTGGCGCGAATCGTGGGTCGGCGCGATCGCGACGGTTGGCGATCCGCTCGGACCGAGCGGCAGCTGGCTGGGTGGCAGCGACTTCACGTACGCGACGACCAGGTTTCGCGGGGACAAGAATTTCCTCGCTGGCGTATGGGGCCTCGCCACCGGCCGCGAGGGCCTCGGAAAGGACGCGACCGCCGCGGGCTTCAAAATCGACTACCCGAACGATCTCGTCGATATGGCCGTCACCTACAAGCGCATCGGGCGGGATTTCGATCCGTCCGTCGGGTTCGTTCCCCGGGCGGCCGTTCAATTGTGGAATGCCGCGGCGAATTTCAGTCCGCGGTTCGGCGGCGGTCCCATTCAGCAGATGTTCTTCGAATTCGAGCCGTTGCTCGCGACCGATCTCTCCGGACGCTGGGAGAGCTACCGCGTGTTCTGGGCGCCGGTCAACTGGCGATTCCGGAGCGGCGATCGCTTCGAGTTCAACGCGGTTCCCGTCGGCGAGCGGCTCGTCGATCCCTTCGAGATCGCCGCCGGCGTGGTCATCCCGCCGGGCTCGTACGAGTGGATGCGGTACCGCCTCGAAGCCGGCACCGCGCGGAAGCGACGCTTCTACACGCAGCTGACGTGGTGGTTCGGCGGCTTCTACGGCGGGACGCTGGATCAATATCAGTGGACCGGCGCGTGGAATCCGAAGCCGATCGTGACGGTTGAATTCTCCGGCGAGCGCAACGTGGGACGCCTCGCGACGGGCGACTTCACGCAGACCGTCGCCGGCACGCGGCTGCGGATCAACATCTCTCCCGACCTGTCGGTGTCGAGCTACATCCAGTACGACACCGACAGCGAATCGGTCGGCACGAATACGCGGCTGCGCTGGACCTTGCGCCCCGAGGCCGATCTCTTCGTCGTCTACAACCACAACATCCGCTCGATCCTCGACCGATGGCGGCTCGACTCGAACCAGCTGCTCGTCAAGCTGCAGTACGCCTGGCGCATGTAGCGTCCGCCGAACACATGGTCGAAGCGCCTGACAGAAAGATCAGGATCATGTCAGGTGAAGCGACATCGCGAGCCTCTACGATTCGACGCGGAGGTAGCGTGATGCAGACGAAATCAAGAATGCTGCTCGGGATCGCGGCGCTGTTCGTGGTGTCACTCACGGTGTCTGCGCAGCCGAAAGGCGAACGAGTCACCGTCACGGGCGAAGTCGTGGACATGTGGTGCTACCTGGAAGGCGGAGATCGCGGTCCTGCCAAGAAAGCATGCGCGACGGCATGCGTCAAAGCGGGCAATCCAATCGGCATCCTCGACGCGAAGGGGAATCTCTATGTGGCGGCGGGGCTGAAAGACCACCAATCTGCGCAGGCACTGCTGATCGACAAGTTGAGCGACGACGTGACGGTGACCGGCACGCTCGTCCGCAAAGGCGGCGTGCAAATGCTCTACGTCGATTCGGTGAAGTAGAGAGTACGAACCGATCAGCGGCCGGCCGGCGCGGACGTCCGCGTCGGTTCTTCCGGCCGCTGGAACGTGCCGAGCGGCAGCCTGTTCACCGCGTCGATGATCTTCGCGTAGGCGCGCGTCGAGGCCTCGAGCCCCGTCCAGGGCACGGTCTGCGGCGTCTCCAGATCGGTGTGGAAGTAGTGGTGGAATTCGCTGGTGTCGATGCCGGGAAGAAACCGGAAGAACGAGCTCATGTCGCTGGCCGGCGGCACCGGGCTCGGATACAGATCCATCGTCGCTCCGAACTGCTTGAACGCGGCCGACGCGATGTTCTGAAGCTCCGGCCTCGATGGTCCGCCGGCGTACCATTGCTGCGGCATGTAGGTGTTGCCCCACACGATCTCGTTGGCGTTGTAGTAGCGCGGACGCGACTGCGTCTGGACGGTGGAAGGATGTTCGACGTTGATCGCGAGCGCGGTCTTCGCGAACAGCTCCTGCCGATGATCGACCAGCCACTTGTTCCCGATCGCCGACCCTTCGCCCGAGTTGTGATGGCCGTCGAGCGCGACGAAGATCATCGTTCGCTTGCGCTGTGCCCGAGGAATCCTCGCGTAATGCTCGGCAAGGCCGAGCATCGACGCAACGCCGCCCGCGTTGTCGCCCGACGCATCGAACCAGCCGTCGCGATGCGCGAAGATGTAAATCGTTTCGTCGGTGGCGCCGGGCAGCGTGCCCCAGATCTGCGCCGTCTTCAAGTTGGCCACGCGGCGCACGTCGAGCTTCACGTGCACGCGCGCGGATTGACCGGCCGGCATCTCCGCGATGATGTCCCGCGCGGCCACGCCATCGTCGTGACCAACGGTGAAGGCCGGGGCCTTCGTTCCAGACGGATAGGCTTGATACCGCGCGTTGCCGGGAAGCATGTTCACGTCGAGGACCGCGGCCGCGCCTTTGGCATCGGCGCGTCGCACGGCGCCCTCGGTTGGCGCGCCGAGCATGCTGAACACGAACACCGCTTTTCCCTGCACATCCCTGCCGGCGAAGTCCGCTTCGCTGCCGAGACCGACGTACACAGCTTCGAGGTCCATCCCTTCGCTGGACGTTCCCACGGCGCCGTAGTCCGGCTGCGCCGATTCGAGCGAGATCGTCTTGCCGTTGCCCGCGACGGTGACGTCCCAGGACTGCGGAAACCACTGAGGCACGAGATCGTAGGATTGGCTGCGCACATCGGCGAGGCCCGCCGCCTTGAATCTGGCGAGCATCCAGTCCACGTCCTCGGCATCGGCCGATGTGCCGATGATGCGCCCCCAGAATTTCGGGTGTCCGGCATCACGATACCGGCGGGAGATGTTCGCCTGCTCGACGACATATTGATGCAGATGCCGGCCGTCGATGTTCGCGTAGGCGTCCTGACCGGGCGGCAGCGGGAATCGTACGAACATCTCCTGCAGCGTCGCGAGAGACAGGTTGGCCGGAGAGGGACTCCGCGGCGGCGACGCCGGGCCCTGACCCTGTTGAGCGGCGATGGTTCGAGCGCCGGCCGTCAGGGCCGCGAGCGCCGCGGCGAGCACGGCGGCGTGTGAGAATTTCATGCGCATGAAGGCCTCCCGGCCGATTATTCGTTCAGGACCGCAGCAGGATTCACACGTGCGGCGCGGCGCGCCGGCAGCCACGTCGCGACGAGCGCGACCGTCGCGAGGAGGATCGCCACGCCGCCGATGACCACCGGATCGGTCGGCCGGACGCCGTAGAGCAGTCCGGAGATCAACCGCGCCACGGCCGCCGTCCCGGCCAAACCGACGACGATGCCGACGAGAGTCATGCGCGCGCCGTCGCGCAGGACGAGTCGAAAGACGTCCGACGCGGAGCTGCCGAGCGCCATGCGGATGCCGATCTCGCGGCGGCGCTCGGTCACCTGCGCGGCGAGGACGCCGTACACCCCGATGGCCGCGAGAAACAGCGCGACCGCGCCGAATGCCGTCGCGATGACCATCGGCATGCGCCGCTGGACCAGCGAGCGATCGAGCCGCTCCTCCATCGTGCGCACGTCGTACAAGGGCAGCTCCCGGTCGATCGACGCAAGCGCGGATCGCAGCGGCGTGATGACGGCCTCCGGATCCCGCGCGGTCCTGACGGCGATGACGATCGATCGCGCCTGCTGCTGCGCGTACGGAAAATAGTACGCGCCAACCGGCGCATCCTTCGGCGTCAAGCCCGTCAGGTGGACGTTCGCGACCACGCCAACCACGGTGTAGGAGCGCGCGTCGGGGCCTCGCGTCAGGAGATCGAGCACGCCGGAGGGATTGGCGGGCCTGAGGAGGCGCTGGCCGACGGCGTCGCGGCCAGGCCAGAACCGCCGCGCGAGCCGCTCGTCGACGATGACCACGGGCGGCGCCGAGGCGGTATCCCGCCGCTCGAAATATCGCCCGCGCAGGAGCGGGATGCGCATCGCCTCGAAGTAGCCGTCGCTCGCAAGGATCAAGTTCGGCGCGACGATCGACTCGGCGTCTCCCGGCTCGGTTCCCGCCGCGAGGACGATGCCGCTGTTGTAGTTCCCGCCGAGCGGGATCGTCGTCGTCACGCCGGCGGCGGTGACGCCGGGGAGCGCGCGCGTGCGCTCGAGCAGCCGATCGGCGACCTGTGCGAGCGCCGGCTGGTCGCGATACGCGCTCGCCGGAAGCGTCGTCGCGGCCGTGACGACGCCAGCCGGCTCGAACCCCGGATCGATCGCGACGACGGCGCGGAAGCTGGCGAGCAGCAGCGCCGCGCCGATGAGGAGGATGAACGCGAGCGCGACCTGCGCGGTCGCAAGCAGTCGGCGCAGCCTGCCGGTGGCCGTCCCGGCCGTTCCGCTGCGGCCCGCGTCGCGCAACACGTCGGTGACGTTGACCCTCGACAGCCGCACCAGCGGTATGAGGCCGGTGGCGATCCCTACGGCGGCGGCAAGCGTCAGCATCGCCGCGGCGGCCTGCCAGTCGAGACTGATCTCATGGCTGCGCGGCAGCACGCCGAGATCGAGCCGGGTCACGAGGCGGAGCACCCACCACCCGGCCGCGAGGCCCGTCACTCCTCCGCACACGGCGAGCAGCGTCGTCTCGGTGAGCACCTGTCGGCTGATGCGCGCGACGCTCGCGCCTATCGCATGCCGTGTCGCCAGCTCGCGCCAGCGGGCGGCCGATCGCATGAGAAACAGGTTCGCGAGGTTGACGCCGCCGATCAGCAGCACGAAGAGCGCGCCCGCCCACAGCAGATACAGCGTCGCGCGGACGTCGCGCACGACCTCGTCCTGCAGCGGGACGACGACGGTCCGATAGCCGCTGTCGCGGACGAGATTCCGCAACTGCGGGAACCGCTCGTCGTTGCGGGCGTTGAGCGCGTCGATTTCGCGCTGCGCCTGATCGACCGACGCGCCCGCCCGCAAACGCGCGATCATCACCCCGTTGTTGCTGTGGCGCGAGGCGTCGGATCGCTGATCCGCGCTGAACGACAGCGGCAGCCAGAGGTCGATATCCTTCCACAAGTACTCGAAGCCGGCCGCGAGGATGCCGACGACGCGAAACGGCCGGCCGTCGAGGCGGATGTCGCGGCCGACGAGCGACGTGTCGCCGCCGAACCGCCGCCGCCAGAACGTGTACGACAACACGACCGTCGCGTCGTTCCCCGGCTCAGCGTCCTCGTCCGCAATCGCGCGGCCGGCGAATGCCGACGCGCCGACGAGCGTGTAGAACGACGGCGTCGCCCGAAGCACGTTGACGCGTTCGGCGCGGTCCGGCGCGTCGAGCGTCACGCTGCCACGCCGGTAGAGCGTCACTTCATCGAACGAGCGGATGTCGCGGCGGCGGTCGAAGTAGTCCGGCGTGGACGCGCCGCTCACGTCGGGCCGCGCCGAGCTGAACCCGAACTTGGGATACAGGTTCGACACCAGGACGATCCGGTCGGCGTCCGCGATCGGCAGCGGCTTGAGCAGGACCGATCGGACGATGCTGAAGATCACCGTGTTGCCGCCGAGACAGACGACGAGCGTCGCCAGCACCGTCAGCGTGAAGCTGCGCTCGCGCGTCCAGCTCCGCATCGCAAAACGCGCGTCGCGGAGCAGGTCGGACACGCGCTCCGCCCACGGCGGCCGGCAAAGGAGAAGGAGCAGCTGTCTCATTGTGCCGCGGGCGCGACTACGGGAAACCCGGACGGGAAATCGACGAACAGCGCCCACAGGTCCCGGACCGCTTTGACGTCTCCGATTGTGGTGATTTCGTTGCGGTCCAACCCGTCCGCGAGCGTGCGCTGCCCCAGGATGACCGCCTCGAGCACCGGACGCGTGGTCGTCACGGTCGCAGCGGCATCAGGCGCATTCTTCCGGGTCGTTGACGTGAGCGCGCCGTGCTCGAGCGTGGACGTCAGCGATTCACGTGTATCGGTGAACGTCCAGTTGATCACGATTGCCCGCGGCGTTCCGGCCCGCGGCCCGTCGACACGCGTTCCGAGGTAATCGAAGACGTCGGCAATCGGCATCGCATGGAGCACCTGCGGAGTGATCGCAGGCCCTCGGCGGAGGTCGGCGCGAACAGGATGGCGCAATTCCTGTGCGGCGAGCAAGTACGCATTCCGCCACGGCGCCGGTTCCGCCAGGTATCCCAATTGCTCGAAGGCATCCGCCGCAAGAGTGCGCGCCGCGGCGTTCGACGCGTCGGCGAACACCACCTGGTTCATGACGCTCACGACCCATCGGTAATTGCCCGCCTGGAAGTCGGCTCGGGCGCGCGCGATCACCGCGTCGGCTCCGCCCATGTATTCGACGTATTTTCTGGCTTCCTCGACCCGCGGCAACGGATTGAGATTCGCTGGGTTTCCGTCGTACCAGCCGACGTAGCGTTGGTACACGGCCCTGGCGTCCTGCGCGAGGGCGCCGTAATAGCCGCGCGTCGACCAGTCGGCTTCGAGCCCCGGCGGCGACGTCAGCGACGCGGCGATTTCCTCGGGCCCCATCCCCTCGTTCATCATCCGCAGCGTCTGGTCGTGCACGTATTTGTAGACGTCGCGAAACTTCGCCAGCGTCGCGCGCACTCGTTCGTTGCCCCATACGGGCCAGCTGTGTTGATCGATCATCACCTGGGCATCGCCGCCGGCTTCGACGAGCGCGTCGTTGAGCGCCTGCGACCATCGCTTCGCGTCGCGGACCTGAGCGCCCCGCAGCGGCAGCAGATTGTGCAGCGTATGCGTCGCGAGCTCGGCGACGTCGAGGACGTGGAACTCCGGCAAGTACACAATCAGCTCGGACGGAGATTCCGCGTTCACCGCGAGCTGAAACACGAACCGAACGCCATCGATCGTGCGGCTCTCGGAGCGGACCGTTTCGGTTGGCGGGATGATCGGCCCCGGGCCGCCCGGCACGACGACGACGGCCTTGCCTTCGCCGTAGTCGACGGTTCCCTTGTCGCCGATCGGCAGCGGCGCGCCGAACTGAAATTCGCCGCGCCGCGCGGTGAGGTTTGCGGCGAACGCCGCCTCTTCGACGAGCGCCTCCATGAAGCCGGCCGGCGCGATCACCTTCGTTCGGCCGGCCGCGACGTCGGCCGGCGAGACGACGCCGCTGATGCCGCCGTAATGATCGCCGTGGCTGTGCGTGTAGATGACAGCCGCCACCGGCTTTCGTGGACGATGCGCAAAGTACAGATCGAGGGCGGCGCGCGCCGCGCCCGGTGTCGCGAGCGTGTCGATGAGGATCACGCCCGTGCCGCCCTCGACGATCGTCATGCCGGATACGGAGAAGCCGCGCACCTGATACACGCGGTCGACGACCTTGAACAATCCATTCGGCACGTTGAGCTGGGCCTGGCGCCACAGGCTGGGATTCACGGTCGGCGGCGCGTCCCGCTGCAGAAACGCGTACCGCTTGGGATCGGAGGGATCGTCGATGGTCGCGACGAAGCCGCGCGTCGCATCCTCGAAATCCTGCCGGTCGGTGAACGGCAGCTGCGCTCGGACGGCCTGGCTCGCGGCGGCGACGGTCGGCTCCGCCGGCTTGCTTTCCTGGGCGTTCAGGTGGCCCATCGCCGCGGCGGCGACGAGAGAGATCGCCCACGTCGCTCGCGCGTTACTCGCCTGCATGCTTGACTCCTGCCGACGTAATGATCGCTGCGGCGCTGTGCGGCAGAAATGGAATCGGCTCAGCGCGGCTCGAACAATTCGATCGGGTTGCCGTCCGGATCTTCGATTTGAACCTGCCGGCCGCCCGGCCCCACTTCCATCTCGTTGCGGAAATGAATGCCTGCCTTTTTGAGCACCTCGATCCACGTCGCGAGATCGACGACTCGCAGCACGACGCGATTCCACCCGCCGGGCTCCTGACGACGGCCATCGGGCATCGGGCGGGAACCGGACGCGCCAGGACCGCTCAGGAGAAGATGCAACGGTCCGAGCGACACGCTGGCGAACGCGGGCGGCTGCTGATGCTCGAGCGTGAATCCGAACCGTTCCGTGTAGAACGCCACGGAGCGGAGCACGTCGGCGACCTGGTACCGCACGCCGTGAAAAGTTGCGCCGGCCTCCGGGTGGCGATCTGTGGATGTTGACTTCTGCGGATCCGTCATGACGCTCCTCGATGCGCGAGTTCTACGAACTCGCCGGCTTGACTTCCTTGACCCGCACCTCGGTCCCGGGCTTGATCTCGTCTGTCCCGCGTACGGCGACCTCGTCGCCAGGCTGCAGGTCTCCGAACACTTCCGTGAGCGGCCCGGAGGCGAATCCGGTCCTGACATCCACCCATTCGGTCCTGCCGTTGCGAACGCGCACGACGAATGTGCGATCGGTCGTGCTGCCGATGCTGCCGCTCGGCACGAACAACGACGGCGTCGGCCGGTGAACCGGCCACTTCACCTGACAGAACGTCCCCGGTGCCAGCCGTCCGTCCTTGTTCATCACATCGACCTCCACCGCCATGGTGCGCGTCTTGACGTCTACGGCTTGCGCGATGCGAGCCACGCGGCCCGAAAACGTCTGGCCCGGATAGGCGGGGACGGCGAACGAGATCGTTCCTCCCGGAACAACGCCGGCTGTGTACGCTTCGGGAACCGGCACGACCAACCGGAGCCGATCGTTGTCGACGACGCGCAGCATCGGCGTCGCAGCGGCGGGCCCGCTGTTCGGGCCGACGAGCGTACCCGGGTGGACATTGCGTTCGGTGACGACCCCCTCGAACGGCGCGGCGACGCGAAGGTATCCCTCCATCTGCGTGATCGATCGGAGAGCCTGGCGTGCCGCTTCGGCCGTCTGCTGCGCGGCTGCGATTTGACTGCGATCGGCCTCGACGCCTTTCTGTGCGACGACCACGTCGTTGCCGGCGACGACGCCCGGTGTAGCGGATGCGGCTTTCAGTTTGTCGAACGTGCTGGCGTCGGCATCGGCCTTGGCGCGCGCCGCAGAGAGCTGCGCCTCGGCGACCTGGAGCTTCGACTGCGCCTCCGCTCGCTGCGCGACCAGCTCCGGCGCCTCGAGCTCCGCCATCAGCTCACCGCTGCGGACGCGCGATCCGCGATCGACGCGAATGCTCTTCACAAAGCCGGTGACCTTCGGATACACGGCGACGCTCTCGTACGGATCCAACTGACCGGGCATGTCGAGCACCACGTTCGCGGGCTGCTGCACCACGCGGACCACATCGATCGACGGCGGCGCCGCCGCGGCGGGCGGCGTGTCTGTTCGAGCAGGCCCACGGCCGCACGCCGCGACGCCGAGCGAGGCGAGCAACGATCCGGCGAGCACTCGCGCGCACATGCAGTGCAGTGAACCCCTCATACGTGGTGTCCTACGCACGATACACACTGTCGGGATCGTCAGGATCCAGAGAAGCGGACGTGACGGTCGCAGCCCCCTGGACGAGCGAATACACCGACGGCAGCACGACCAGTGTGGCGACTGTCGCCGCTGCCAGGCCGCCAATGACGGCTCGGCCGAGCGGCGCCGTCGCTTCGGCGCCTTCGCCGAAGGCCAGGGCCATCGGAATCATCCCCGCGATCATCGCGGCGCTGGTCATCAACACGGGCCGCATGCGCGCCCGTGCCGCCTCAATCTCCGGTGGCAGATCGGATCCGCCCTGCCGGCGCGTGTCTTCGGCGAAGGTCACCAGGAGAATCGCATTGGCGACCGCGATCCCGACGGCCATGATGCCGCCCATGAACGACTGGACATTGATCGTCGTCCCGGTCATCGCCAGCATCAGGACGACGCCCAGGAGAACCGCCGGCACCGTCGAGACGACGACGAACGCGAGCCGAAGCGACTGGAAGTTGGCGGCGAGCAACAGAAAGATCACCAGCACGGCGACAATCAGGCCGACGGAAATGTTTCTGAGCGTCTCGCGCATCGGCGCAATCTGACCGCGCACCGCAGTCGTGACGCCGCGCGGCGGCGCGCCGGCTCGCGCGATCGCCTCGTCCACACGATTCGCGATGCGCCCGAGATCCTCGCCGAACGCGTTCGCCGACAACGTGACCATGCGCTCTCCGTTGAACCGGTCGTACTCGCCGACGATCGTGCTGTTCTCGATGCGCGCGACGTCGCCGAGCAGCGGATACGAAGACCCGCCCGGCGCGACCGGCGTCACGCGCAGGTCCTCGAGGCTCGTCATCCGGGGTTGCGGCATCTGGACTTGAACCTGGAAGGCGATGCCGGTCCGCGGGTCCGCCCAATAGTTGGGCGCGACGAATCGACTGGACGATGTCGCCGCGGAGAACGACTGACCGACCTGACTGACCGTCACGCCCAACTGGCCGGCGAGCTCGCGATCGATGTTGACGTTGACGGCCGGGTACTCCAGGGCCTGCTCGACGTGCAAATCGCGGAGCGTCGGAATCTGCGCCAGTTCGGTGCGCACCTTGTTCGCAAACGCACGTGTCGCCGGGAAATCCGCGCCCATGATCGCGACCTGAACGGGCGTCGGCGCGCCGAAGTTCATGATGCGGCCGACGATGTCGCCGGGCTCGAACGAGAACTGCACGCCCGGAAAACGCTTCGCGAACCGATCCCGCAGGTCGTTCTCGAACGCCGTCACTTTGATCGGCGCGTCGGCTGTGAGCGCGACCTGCAGGACGCCTTCATGCGAACCGCCGGTCCACAGGAAGATCGTGTTGATGGGATAGGAAGGGGGCTGCACGCCGACGTAGCCAAGCGTGATGGCGACGTGGCCCGGCCCTGCGGCCTGATGGATCTCGTCGAGCACGTCGCCGGCGAGGCGCTCCGTGCGCTCGAACTTCGTTCCCGCCGGAGCGTAGAACCGGAGCTGGAACTGGTGCGCGCCGCCTGCGGGGAAGATCTCGCGACCGAGGCGCAGGCCGACAAGCGCGACGATCGCCACCGTCACGATCGCGTAAATGGCGACCAGCAGCCCGCCGACGCGCGCCGACCGTTGCAGCGTGCGCGTAAGACGATCGCGGACGCGATCGACCCAGTCCGCGTGTGGCCCCTCCGTCGGAGCGTCGCGACGACCGCCGAGCAGCCACACCGAGAGCACCGGCACGAGCGAGCTCGAGAGCAGGAACGACGCGATCATCGAGAAGGCGACCGCCAGCGACAACGGCACGAACAGCGCCTGCGACACGCCCGTCATGAAGAACGACGGCACGAACACCGCCACGACGGCCAGCATCGCCAGCAACCGCGGCAGGACGACCTCGCCGCTGGCATCGACGACGCCGCGCGCGGTCGGCGTCCCTCGTGCGAGGTGTGTGTGGATGTTCTCGATCGCGACGGTTCCCTCGTCGACGAGAATGCCGACCGCCAGTGCCAGGCCGCCGAGGGTCATGATGTTGATCGTCTGGCCGGCCGCCCACAAGGCCACGACCGCCGTCAGCAGCGCGAAGGGAATGGTGAGCATCACGATGAGCGAGCTTCGCCATTCCCGCAGGAACAGCAACACCATCACACCTGTCAACATCGCACCGAGTATGGCTTCGCGCAGGACCGATTGCAGCGCGCCCGACACGTTGCCCGATTGATCGAGCTCGTAGGTGACCTTGATGTCGTCGGGAACCAGCGCCTGGAACCGGCCAAGGTTCGCCTTCACCTCGCGGACCACGGCTAACGTGGAGGCGCTCGGCCGCTTCGTCACCGGGATGTAGACGGCCCGTCGCCCGTTCACCAGGGCGTACCCCGTCGGAATATCCGTGCTGTCGCTGACCGATCCGATGTCCCGCATGAACACCGTCGGACCCGCGCCGGTGCGGATCGGCAGGTCGAGGAGGTCGTTGATGTTCGAGACGACCGAGTTCACCGGCGAGATGCGCGTGACATCGCCGATGTTGATGCTGCCCGACGGCATGATGACGTTGCCGGTGCTGACGGCTCGAATCACTTCGTCCGCGGCCATCCCGTAGGAGCGCAGCCGGTCGGGATCGACACGGATCACCACCGTGCGCTGGTTGCCGCCGAATGGCGGGGGCGACGTGAGTCCCTCGAGCGTCGCAAACTGCGGACGGACGCGATTGAGCGCGAGATCCTGGATCTCGCCGAGGCTTCGCGTGCCGCTCGCGAACACGAGATACCCGACCGGCACCGTGCCCGCGTCGAACCGCATCGCGAACGGCCCCACCGTCCCCGGCGGCATGAACGCGCGCGCGCGGTTCACGTATCCGATCACCTCCGCCATCGCCTCGGCCATGTCGGTGCCGGGATGAAAATTCAGCTTCAGCAGGGCGGTGTTCTGAATGGATTTCGATTCGACGCTCTCGATGCCGTTGATGTAGAGGAAGTGGTACTCGTAGTAGTAGGTAATGTAGCCTTCGATTTGCGCCGGGCTCATGCCCCCGTAGGGCTGCGCCACGTAAATGACCGGCAGATTGAGATCCGGAAAGATGTCGATCCGCATCCGGCTGACGGCGAACACCGCCGTCAGAGCGACGGCACTCACGGCGACCAGAACGGTGATCGGCCGCCGGAGCGCGGCGCGAATGAGCCACATGGCAGGAACTCCCTACGGTTGCCTCAGGATGGCGAGAAATGGACCGAGATCTCCTCGCGCGACGGCGGCCGCGAGCAGCGCGCGCCACACATCGACGCGCGCGAGCTGATCCTGGACGTCGGCTTGCGCGAGCAGGCCTTGCGCGTCCGCGACTTCGACCATCGTCGCAAGGCCGGCGTCGTAGCGGGCACGGGCCTGCATCTCGCTCTGTCGGGCCGCCGCCAGCTGAATCGGCGTATTCACCGCAATGGCTCGCGCCGCCTGAAGGATGGCCGCAGCCGTCTGCTGCTCGCTGGCGACCGTGAGAAGGGCTTCGTCGTAGAGCGCGGTGCTCGCGCGCGCCGTGGCGGCCGCAGCCACCTTCCGCGCCCGCAAGCTCGTGAAGTCGAACACGTTCGGAAACAGGATCTCCACGCCGGCGGCCCAGTTCGCGCGCTGCAATCCGAGCCCCCCGAGCCCGCCGTCGAAGACCCCATCGGCGTTCGCACCGCTCCCGCGAGCGAAGACGCTGGACTGGACGAACACGCGCGGCCGATCGGTGCCGGCGAGCACCTCCTGCTCCGCGCGGGCCTGGTCGACCGACGCCTGCCGTACCTGCGACAAGGGATGCGCCGAGGCGGTCGCTGGCGTGATGTCGCCCGCCGGCAGACGCGTGATGAGCGCGTCGGCGACGATCGTCATGCCGCCGGGGCTCGCTCCCAGCACGCGAGTCAACGTCGCCTGCGCAACGGCGAGCGTCTGCTGCGCCTGGATCAGGCGCGTCTGCGCCGCGGCGCGTTCGGCTTCGACGCGGGACTGATCGGCGCCTGGCCGCAGTTGATTGTCGACGAGGGTCTGGACCGATTGAAGCAGGACATTCCGGCGGTCGCGGTCCGCCTGCGCCGCGACGACCTCACGCTCGGCCGCGGCGACGCCCAGGAATGCCGTCGCCACCGCGGCCTGAACATCGAGCCGCGTCAGCGATTCGCCGGCCCGTGCCTGCGTCAGTGCGGCCTCGGCGCTCGCGACGCTCGCGTGGCGGAGGCCGAAGTCGAAGGGCTCCCACGCGAACAGCGCGCCGACCGTGCTGCCCCACACGCTTTCGGCCGATGCGGAGGCGAGCACTGGACCTGTCAACGCGGGAACGACGTTCTGCGGCAGCACCTGGCCGAAGATGTTGTTGGCCGTGGCACGACTGGATTGCCAGAGCGAGTCGAGACGCGGCAGATACGCGGAACGCGCGACGTCCACGTTCGCCGTGGACGCGTTGACGTGCTCGATCGCCGCCCGCACGGTCGGGTAGTGTTCGGCCGCGTACTGAATGGCCTGCTCGAGGGTGAGGGTTGACGGTGGACCTGGTTGATTCGTCGTCTGTGCCGCGGCGGCGGCCGGGAGGACGGCCAGGCACCAGACGAGGGTCAGCAACACGCGCGGTCGACTCATCACCGTTTCTTTATCGTAAACAGTCTACGAAATACGTAATATGATGCGGGCGGCGAACCTCTGTCAAACGGAGCGCATCAGTCGGAGGCGGCGTGCGAAGCGGGACGATGTGATCGGCGCTTGGCACGCGTTCGTGCGACGGCCGTGCGTGTCCGCCTCGGCGGCGAATGCGCTCCAACCTCCTCGTACAATTCGTCGAGCGCATGACGGAGCTGCTCCAGCACGTCGTGTCCGCGCGGCGTCAGACGATACACGCGCGCGGCTTTCGATCGCTTGGGCTCCGCCGCGCGCAGCCAGCCGCGCTGCGCCATGCGAGCCAGGATCGGATACAGCGTTCCCGGGCTGAGGCGGTAGCCGTGGTGGTGGAGCTCCTCGAGCATCCATTGGCCGTAGACACCGCGCCCGTCGGCCGCGTGATGGAGGATGTGCACCTTCCAGAAGGCGAGCAAGAATTCGCGCGCTATCGGGTCGCGCATGACGACGAGATGATAGCACTGCTACTTCGTAATCGAAAAACGATTACGACACGGTGCAGGCTGCCGAAGGTCGACTCACAGTCGCCGGCTCGACGTGTCCAGCGACCTGCGGAAGCAGACGACGCGCTCCACTTCCTGATAGCCCACGGCACGGTGAGCCGCGATCCCGTCGGCGTTCTCAGCTTCCGCGTCGCTGGCGATCTCGTGATGCCCCGCCGCGCGCGCCCATTCCTCCGCGGCATGGACGAGCGCGCGTCCGATGCCGCGGCGCTGCAGCCCGGGCTCCACGTACCAGCCTTCGATGAACGGCACCGGCGAAGAGCTGCACCCCGGCGCGTACTTGCGGCAATCCAATTCCAGAAATCCGACGACGCGCTCGTCGGCTTCCGCGACGAAGACCACCGGCACCCTGGCCGGATTTTCGAAATGCTTCCGCGTCTCCGCCTCATGATCCGACAGCGCGCCCGGCCACAGGGCCTCGCGCAGGCGTACCCAATCGGCGCGGTCGCGCTCGGTCACCTCTCGGATCGTCGTCCCGCCCTGGTGTGGCGCCATGCTAGCGCGCCTCGAAGACGCGGATCTGGGCTTTCTGATTGCCTCGATGGGGCACGGCCAAGTACATGCGCCCCTGGTCTGCGACGAACAACGAGGTCCGTGCGCCCGGCGCGGTGGGCATGTGCGCGAGGCGGGCGAACGTGTTGCCGCCCTCGTCCTGCACGACATCGAGGTAGCCGTCGCCGCCGGTGACGTACAGCCGTTTTCGCGCCGCGTCGTAGAAGAGATCGTCGGTGTCGCCGACGATCTCGAACGACGCCGTCTGCTTGCCGCTGGTCGTATCGAAGACGAGCGCCTTCGCAGGGCGGCGACAGCCGACAAAGACACGGTGGTTGGCCTCGTCGAGCGCCATCGGGAAGTTGGCCGCCGCGGAGGTCACCGGCCACGCGGCGGCCACCTTCATCGAGCTGCGATCGACAACGACGATCTGATTCGCCGACGGCACGTTGACGAACACACGGGATCCGCCGCGTTCGAGCTGAAACGATTCCGGGTGTCCCAGCAGTTTCGCTTCGCCGACGACCTTCGCGGCCGCCGGATCGACGGCCGCGAGCGCGCCGCCGCCGAATCCGACATACACGCGCTTCGCCGACGCGTCATACCGCACATTGTCCGCATCGTCGCCCAGGCGAATCATGGCGCCCGACCGGTAGCCTTCGCCGCTGATCATCTGCAGGCCCTCGCCCTGGCCGTTCGCGATCGCGATCGATTCGAGATCCGAGACGACGGCGATCCCTTGCGGTTCGCGAAACCCGGGCAGGCTCTTCAGGTGCAATCCGGCGGCCGCATCCAGCACTTCGACGGTGTTATTCCCCAGCGCGGCGACATAGAGCCGGTTGGTCGCCGCATCGAATGCCAGGTGATCGATCCGTCCTTCTACGTGCGGCAAATCAATCGTCCGGACGAGCACGAGCGGTTCCTGCGCGGCGCCTGCATGAACGGACAAGAGGCTCAAGCCCACGACGATGCTCCAGTGACGCATATGACGCCTCTCTTATTGGACGTGCGCTAGAATCCAGAGCGCGCACGAATTGTCGCGCAACCGCACCAGAGCTCGTACGCAACGAAACTCGCATGTGGCGACATCGATCGTCTCTCCGCCCGCCGTTCCGGCTGCGCGCGATTCAACTGATGATTATCCTCGCGGCGCTCGCCGCTCGTGATCGTCGTCTGCAGGCGCAGCCGCCATCTCAATCTCAGGCCAGCGCGGAGCAGACGCTCCGTCGGCTGTCGATCGAAGACCTCGGCAAGATCGACGTGACGTCGACCTCGAAGCACGCCGAGCCGGTCGGCGACGCCGCGGCGGCCGTGACGGTGTTGACGCAGGACGACATTCGCCGCGCGGGCGTGACGACGCTGCCCGACGCGCTTCGACTGGTGACGGGTGTTCAGGTCGCGCGCATCAACGGGCAGACGTGGGCGACGAGCGCGCGCGGCTTCGACGCCGCCGCGGCAAACAAGATCGTCGTGCTCATCGACGGGCGCAGCGTCTACACGCCGCTCTTCTCCGGCGTGTTCTGGGATCAGCAGGACGTCGCGCTCGACGACATCGACCGTATCGAGGTGATCCGCGGCCCGGCGGGAGCGCTCTGGGGCGCGAACGCCGTGAACGGGGCGATCAACATCATCACGAAACGGGCGACCGACACGACGGGCGGCATGGTGCACGTCGACGCCGGGAACACGGTGGGACAAGTGGCCTTCCGCGACGGCGCGAGCGCCGGGACGACGGGCGCGTATCGCGTCTACGGAAAGTATCGCGATCTGGCAGCGCAGCGACTCGCAACGGGGCCGAGCGCACAGGACGACGTGCGCAGCGGCCAGGGCGGCTTTCGGTACGACGCGGAGATATCGGGCCGCACGTCGGTGACGCTTCAGGGCGACGCGTACAAAGGCGTGGAAGGACTCGCCGCCATTACCGACATCACCGTTGGCGGCGGAAACGCGCTCGGCCGGATCACCCACACCACCGGATCCGGGGCGCAGATGCAGCTCCAGCTGTATTACGACGGCACGTACCGCCGTGCGCCGCAGTTTACCGAGCGGCGCGATACCGCAGACGTCGACTTCCAATACCGCTTCGCGACGCTCAATCGTCAAGACGTCGTCTTTGGAGCCGGCGTCGATGTGAGCCGGAGCGATACGACGCCGACGCCGGCGTTCTTCTTCGATCCCCCAATCCGGACGACGGCGCTCGTGAACGTGTTCATCGAAGACGCTGTCGCCATCGTCCCCGGCCGGTTCGATATCGTGCTGGGGTCGAAGTTCGAGCGCAACGACTACACGGGCTTCGAATACCAGCCTACGGCGCGCGCGCGCTGGCACCCGACGCCGAAGCGGACGCTCTGGGCGGCCGTGTCGCGTGCGGTCCGTATGCCGACACGCTTCGACAGCGACCTGCGGTTCACCGCCAATTCACCGGTAGTCGTCCTCCGCGGCGATCCCGGGTTTCAATCCGAGACCGTCATCGCCTCTGAAGTTGGATACCGCCAGACGATCACGACGGCGCTGTCGTTCGATCTCGCAAGCTTCGTCAATCACTATGACGACCTCCGCACGGAAGAGCCGACGCTCCCGACCGGGTTTCCGATCGTCCTGGCCAACAACATGACCGCAAGAACCGCAGGCATCGAAGCCAGCGCCGACGTTCAGCCGATGCCGTTCTGGCAGCTGCACGCCGGCTACACGCTGCTGTCGGAGCGCGTGGAGCTTAAGCCGGAGAGTCGTGATCCAACCTTGGGCGTGAACGAGTACAACGATCCGCGCCACCAGTTCTGGTTCCGATCGTTCCTGAACCTTCCCGCGAGGACGGAGGTGGATGCCGTGTTACGCACGGTCGGCGCACTTCCTCATCCGGCCGTTCCGGGTTACACCGAGCTCACCCTGCATTTCGGATGGAGACACGGCACACCCATCGAGCTCTCGATCGTCGGCGACAACCTGTTGCACGCGCACCACACGGAGTTCCAGATTGGGGCGCCGCTCGAAACACTTCAGCGCAACGTGTTCGCGCAGCTGACGTGGCGGTTCTGAACTGACGTGACAACTGCTCCGCGTCGCTCCTTCGTCGGGCTCATCGTCGTGTCGATCGCGACACTCGTGTGCCTGCCGGCGCGGACCGCGGCGCAGCAGGGGCTCGAATACGAGGTGAAGGCGGCGTTCCTGTACAACTTCATCAGTTTCGTCACCTGGCCCTCCACCACGTTCGCGGCGCCGTCGGACCCGCTTCGCGTGTGCGTCGTCGGTGCAGATCCGTTTGGTTCGGTGCTCGATCGCACGATGGAAGGAGGCTCGTCGGGTACACACCCGCTGATCGTCGAAAGAGTCCGCGACGAAGGCGGGCTGTCCCGCTGCGCCGTCGTCTTCGTGCCGCGCGCCGCCGACGCGCGCGCCTCGGCGGTGATCCGCGCCGTCGCATCGCGCGCAGTCCTGACCATCGGCGAATCTCCGGAGTTCCTGGAGAAGGGCGGCATGATCAATTTCGTGCTCGAGGGCGGGAAGGTGCGGTTCGACGTGAACGTGCCCACCGCTGCCGCCCGCGGCCTGGTCCTCAGCTCCAGGCTTCTTCGTGTGGCGCGCAACACGATTCGAACGTCATCAGGTGCGTGAGACGTGAGCGCCTGGCTTCGGCACGCGCCGATTCGACAGAAGCTCGTCGTTCTCGGGCTTCTGGCCAGCGCCTGCGCGCTGGTGGCCGCGAGTCTGGTCTTCCTCATGACGACGTACGTCGTGGCGCGGCGCGCCCTGCATGCCAATGTCGTCGCGCAGTCGGCGATCACCGCCGACAACCTCACTGCGGCGCTGGCGTTCGGCGATCGCGCCGCGGCAGCCGACACGCTTCACGCATTGCGCGCGTCGCCGGCTATCGACGTGGCGTGCGTGTGGGACGGGCCGGCGCAACCCTTTGCGACGTATCAGAAGGCCGCCACGCTCGCGTGTCCCGATCCGGTGCGCGCCGATCGCGACGAGATGACGCTGCGGCACATCGAGGTCGCGCGAGGCGTCACCGTCGGCGGACGCCGCGTCGGCGCGCTGTATGTCCGCGCGAACCTGGACGAGGTGATCACGCGGCTGCAGATCCAGGCCATCGCCACTTCCGCGGCGCTCTTTCTCGGCGCAATCGTTGCGGCCGTCTTCGCGATGCGCTTTCAGCGGATCATCTCTGCTCCGCTGACGGCCCTTGCCTCGACGGCGTCCGAGATCTCACGCCGGGGCGATTACTCGCTTCGGGCGGCCGAAGCGCCCGGCCAGGACGAGCTCGGGCAGCTGGTGGACGCCTTCAACGAGATGCTGCAGGAAATCGAACGGCGCGACGAAGAATTGCGCGCCGCGGGCCGCGTGAAAGACGAGTTCCTGGCCGTGTTGTCACACGAGCTCCGGACCCCGGTGAACGCCATCGTCGGCTGGTCGCGGATTCTGCGCGAGCGCGAACCGCGCGACGGGGCCCTGATGAACCGGGGGCTGGACGCGATTACGAGGAACGCCGAGCTCCAGACGCAGCTCGTCGCGGACTTGCTCGATCTGTCGCAGATCATCACGGGCAAGTTCTCCGTGCAGTTCCGGCAGGTGGATCTCCGGGCGCTCATCACTGCCGCGATCGACTCCGTTCGGCCGAGCGCGGAGAACAAGAACATCGCCATCAACGTCGACGTCGACGCGCCGACGACGACCGTCTCCGGCGATCCGGATCGACTCCAGCAGGTCATCTGGAATCTGTTGTCGAACGCGATCAAGTTCACGGACAAGGGGGGGCACGTCGACGTACGGCTCCGGCGCGTCGAGTCGGAGCTGGAGATCGTCGTCGCGGATTCGGGCATCGGCATCGATCCCGGATTCCTGCCGCATGTCTTCGAGCGCTTCCGCCAGGCCGACAGCAGCAAGACGCGACTGCACGGCGGGCTTGGCCTCGGGCTGGCGATCGTGCGGCACCTCACCGAAGCCCACGGCGGCACCGTCAGCTCGTACAGCGAAGGCGCCGGCAGGGGCTCGACGTTCATCGTCCGGCTGCCGATCCCGGCAACCGCGGAGGTCGTCGCGCCGGAACGGCGTCGGAGAGCATGCGCGCAGGTTTCTCTCGCCGATGTTCAAGTGCTGGTGGTCGACGACGAGCCCGACGCGCGCGACGTCGTCACGCTCACGCTGCAGGGCGCCGGCGCCGAGGTCGTTGCCGTCGGATCCGCTGTCGAGGCGATCGACACCGTGACGAAGAATCAGTTTCACGCGCTCGTTGCAGACATCGGCATGCCGGTCCACGACGGCTATTGGCTCATACGTGAATTGCGGACGCTGGCGACGAATCACCGCGCGGCGATTCCGGCGATCGCTCTCACGGCTTACGCCAGCGCACAAGATCGGCGGGAAGCGCTGGCCGCGGGGTACAACCGTCACCTCGCCAAACCCGTCGACCCCGACGAATTGTGCGCGGCGGTCGCCGCCGTTGTCGGTCGCAAGGATTCCTGAAGCGACGTCGATCTACTTCGCGACGAGGCCGCCGGTCAGCCCTTTGATCTGATGGCCCGTGGCCAGCTGCCGCATGCGGATGATCTCGGCCGGCGTCGCGACCTTCGGATCGACGTTCACCTGAGAGCAGGTGAAGCCGCGCAGCGTGCATTCGGACGTGGTGTGCGTGATGCCGCGCTCTTTCATGAGCCTGGCCATGAGCTCCACCGCGTCCTCGTGGATGATGACGGCGTTGTTGGGCACGAACGTCCCCACGCCGATGGCGTAGTCGATCGGCATCAGCGGCTCGACGCTCGAGCCGAACGCCCCGTCGTTCTTCTTGCCGAGGTCGTGCGCGCCGAGATCGGCGCCGGCATCGATCAGGTACTGAATGACCGCGATGTTGCCGTCGTTGGCCGCGGCCATCAACGGCGTGATGCCGTAGTCGTCCGGCTGGTTGACGTCGTTGCCGAGCGCGACGAACCGCTTGACGACCTGCAGCCGCTCCTCCGGAGATTTTCCGCGGTGATAGCCGTGGATGAAGGCGAGGCCCGCCGCGGCCGACAGCATGGTCTCGCCGTCCCGCGAGACGATCGCGGGATCGGCGCCGCGCTCGAGCAGCAGCGCGACCAGCTCGAGATCGGCGGCGAAGGCCGCGCGCATCAGCGCGGTGGCGAACACGATGCGGGGCGATCCCTCGCGCATGCGCCCGCGCGGCGTGCTGTTGACGATCGCGTTCGGGTTGGCGCCGGCGTCGAGCAGCTTACGGATGAGCGGGAGCGGATCGGCGGTCACCATCCACGGAAAGTTCGGCGCCGTTTCCATGTTCCGTCGATCGACGGCCCAGAAGAGCGGCGTGAACCGCTGCGCGTCGGCTTTGTTGACGTCGGCCTTGTTGTCGACGAGGAACGACGCGACGTCGTAGTTGCCGTTGAAGATCGCCACCGCCAGCGCGGTCTTGCCGTCGCCGGCCGCGGCGTCGATCGCGGCGCCCGCGCCGACGAGGATCCGCGCCAGCTCGACGTCGCCCTCCCGCGCCGCAAACATCAGCGGCGTCAGCCAGCCGCTGGCGAACTCCTCGGGCTTCGGGTCCGTCCGGTCTGCGACGGGCGTGCGCCCCTCGAACCCGCGGCCGTTGGCCGCCGCCACGTAGTGCGATCGCGCGTTGACGTCGGCGCCGGCCTCGACGAGCAGCCTGGCCGCGTCGGCGTGCCGCTCGGACACCGCCCACATCAGCGGCGTCGTGCCTCCCCATGTCTCTTTCGCGTTGACGTCGGCGCGCGCTTCGAGGAGGACTCGAATCGCGTCCGTCTTCCCCGTCCGCGCGGCCATCATCAGGGCCGTGTCGCCGGCCGTCGTCAGCGCGCCGTTCGGATCGGCGCCCGCGCGAATCAGGCGGCCGATGATCGGCCCGCTGCCGTTCGTCGCGGCAAGCTGCAGCGGCGTGACGCCTTCGCGCGTGCGTGCGCCAACGCGGGCGCCGGCGTCGATCAGCAGGTCCGTCATCTCCAGGTCGTCGCGGTCGACCGCCCAGTGCAGCGCGGTCGTGCCGTCGATCTGTGCGGCGTTGACGTCGGCCTTACGAGCGATCGCCGCGCGGACCGCCTCGCGATCGCCGCGCATGGCCGCGTCGGCCACCTCAGTCGACGCGGCGTAGGCCGTCGCCGCCGCGAGCGCCGCGAGAAACAGCGACACCGGGATGATGCGCCTCATCGTTTCACCTTGAGCTGCGCCGGAGCGGCGGCGTACGCGTCGAGCGCCAGCGTCTTCTCCGCATCGTCGACGACGACACGGGCCGTGAGCGACGTCTTGCCCTCGCCGCTGCCCTTGCCGTCGAGCCACGTTTCAATCACCGTGAAATCCACGTCGTCCGCCAGTTTTCCCTGCGGCCACGATGGCTGATTCGCCCCGAGCCGGCGGTCCGTCGCGAGCACGATGCGTTCGGTTCCGTCCGACGACGTGGAGTGCCAGGCGTACTTGATCGAGTAGCCGGTCGGGCCGCCGCCCCAGATGAAGCCGATCGTCGGCGCCGCCTTGACGGCCGCCGTAAGCCTGGCCAGAGGACTCGGCGGCGGCGGCGGCGGGCCGCCGCGGCCGCGACCGCCTCGGCCCGCGCGCCCTCCGGCGGGCGCAGCAGCGGGAGCTGCCGGCGGCGCCGGCGGACGTGCGGAGAGCGCGGTCAGGAGCGGCGCGCGCTCGGCGTCGGTCGACCAGCGAAAGAGCTCGATCGTCAGCGGCGCCTCGGTGGGCGCAGCGCCGACGGGATCCGCCCGAAGCTTCATCGTCGCATCGGCTGCGAAGATCGATGCGGCGCAGACGCTCAGCGCTGCGGCGACCGCAACGGCGGCACCGACTCGCGCCGCGCTACTGCCTGTCACGGTCGTTCGTGCCTTTGGTGCGGCCCAGCCACTCGACCAGCCGCTCCAGTTCTTCGTCTTCGAGCTCGGCGCCGCGCTCGCGCATCTCCACCGTCAAGGCGTGCCAGCGCTCGGGGCTGAAGCGCGCGTTCGTGACCAGGTCCAACTTGTGGCACGAGGCGCACGCCCGATTCAGCACGGCTTCGGCTTCGGCGTCCGAGAAGAACGTCGTGACCTCCGGCGCCACGTAGGCGCGCGGGAACGGCTTCGAGGTCGGGCCGAACCGCTCCGCCAGCCAGTCGAGAAGAACCGCTCGCGACTCGGCCGGCAGCGGCACGTCCAGCCCGCGGTGCTTCTTCGTCAGGTACTCGTCCCACGCGTTTCGATCGAGCGCGTTGTAGGCGTAGTCGTCGATGCCGTGGCAGGTCGTGCAGTACTTGAAAATCACCCGCCGCGCCGCGCCCTGCGGAGGCGTGACCTGCGGACGTGACGCACGGCCGAACTGCGCGGCGACCGGCGGCGCGAGCGCGCACATCAGCGCGCCGACCAACGCCCACGGCCGCAGGCGGAGAGACCGGCGCATCCGGCTACACCATCTCGAGCGGCTGCAGCCGCCCGTTGCTCGTCCCGATCTTGTCCATCTCGATCCCGTACAGGTGCAGCATGCTGAGCAGCATGTTCGACGTTCGCTGCGTGTTGTCGGGGAACACGAGATGCCGGTTGCCCTTGAACGTGCCGTCGATGCCGCCGACGAGAATCACCGGCACCTTTTCGTGCGCGTGGCGGTGCGAGTTGCCCATGTTGCTGCCCTTGTAGATCAGCACGTGGTCGAGCACCGTGCCGTCGCCGTCCGGGATCTTGCTCAATTTGTCGCAGAAGTACGCGAGGTTCTGCACGTGGTAGCGGTTCACTTTCGCGTAGTTCGCGATGTTCTCCGGCTTGTCCCCATGATGCGACGTTCCGTGCCACGGCCCGACGAATCCCGACTCCGGGAACGCCGCGCCGCTCAGATCGCGGCCGAGCATGAACGTGATCGAGCGCGTGATGTCGCCCTCGAACGCGAGCGCCATCAGGTCGTACATCAGCCTGAAGTGCACGTGCTTGCTGGCGGGCAGCCCGAACGGCACGTCCGCCGTCGGCTCGTTGATCGAGTGCTCCATCGCGATCCGGATCCGGCGCTCGAGCTCGCGGATGTTCTCGACGTACGTGTCGACGCGCGCCTTGTCGCCGGCGCCGAGATGATGCTTGAACGATCCGATCTGGGCGACGACTCCATCGAGGATGCTCGCGTTGCGCCGCCGGTCGCGCAGCCGTTCGTCGGCGCTCGCGCCGTCGCCGAAGAGCCGCTCGAAGACGACGCGCGGATTGACTTCCGTGGGCAGCGGCTCGGTCGGCGAGGCCCAGGAGATCGAGTTCGTGTACGCGCAGCTGTAGCCCCAGTTGCAGTTCCCGTAGTTGCCGGCGTCCTCGATGCCCAGCTGGAGCGACGACAGGATCGTGTCCTGGCCGCACTTGGCGGCAATCATCTGATCGATCGTCGCGCCGAGATACGGGCTCACCGTGTTGCGGCGCGGGCGCGCGCCCGAGAGCAGCACGGCGCCTCTCGCGTGATCGCCGCCCGGCTCTTCGTTGGTGGCCATCGCCTCGGGCATGTCCAGCCCGGAGATCAGCACGACCCGCTTGCGGAACGGCTCGAGCGGCTTCGTGATGAACGAGAACTCGAAGTCCTTGCCTTCCTGAAGCGGGCTCCAGTAGCCGGGGGCAGCGCCGTGCGGGTGCCAGATGCCGGCGAAGCGGCGCGCCGGCGCCGCGGCGGTCAGCCGCGTCGGCGTGAACGCAGGCACCATCGCCTCGAGCAGCGGCAACGCCAGCGTCACGCCGGCGCCGCGCAGGAACGTCCGCCGCGGGATGTGCCTCTTCGTCAAGAACATCGTCTCGCTCCTTGCCGGTCGCGTCTCACGCGATCACTGGGCGGTCGGACGCGCCTCGGCGGCCTTCACGCGCATCTGGAACTGCGCGCTCCCGACGATGCCGAGCACGATCGCCGAGAACCTGTTGTCGGCCTTCGCGCCGTCGCGCGCGATCGCGCGCACCGTCGGCATGTCCGAGTACTCGAGCCCGCGGCCGATCGCGTACGTCATCATCTTCTCGATGAACATCCGCTCGAACTGGGGCGAGTACCGCATGAGCGCCGTCCGCAGGCCCGCCGGTCCGTCCACGTCCTGCCCGTCGAACAGCCGCGCCTTCGCGTCGATCGGCGCGCCGCCCTCGCCTCCCTGCGTCGTACGCCAGCTCGCGTCGGCGTCGAAGTTCTCGAGGGCGAAGCCGATCGGATCCATGATCTTGTGACAGCCCGCGCACGCCGGGCTCTTGCGATGGCGCGTCATCTGCTCGCGCAGCGTGAGCACCTTGCCGTCGTCGCTCTTGGTGTCCTCGAGCGCGGGGACGTTGGGCGGCGGCTCGGGCGGCGGCGTGCCCAGGATGTTCTCGAGCACCCACGCACCGCGTTTGACCGGCGAGCTGCGGAAGTTCTGCGTCCACGTGATCGCGAGGAAGCTGCCCTTCCCGAGCAGACCCCGGCGGTAGTCCATGTCGCGCGGCAGCGTCACGCGGCGGAAGCGTGATCCATAGATGCCCGGAATGCCGTAGTGGTGCGCGAGCCGCTCGTTCACGAACGTGTAGTCCGCGGTCAGCAGGTCCAGGATGTTGCGGTCCTCGCGCACGATGCTCTCGAAGAACAGCTCCGATTCGCGCTTCAGGCTCTGGCGCAGCTCGTCGTCCCAGTTCGGGTAGAACACGCCGTCGGGCGACGTGGCCGGCAGGTTGCGCAGGTAGAACCACTGCTGCGCGAAGTTCGAGACCAGCGACTCCGAGCGCGGATCGGCGATCATGCGCCGCACCTGCTGCTCGAGCACGCGCGGCTGGCTCAATCGGCCCTGGCTCGCCAGGCCGATCAGCTCGTCGTCGGGGACGCTGCTCCAGAGGAAGAACGAGAGCCTCGAGGCCAGCTCCAGATCGGTGATGCGGTACGGCTGTCCCGGCGGCGCCGACGCCGGCTCGCCTTCGGCGCGGACCAGGAACTGCGGGCTCGTCAGCAGGAAGCGCAGCGCGAGCTCGATGCCGTCGTCGAACGTCGCGTCCTTGCGTCCCTCGTCGAAGAACGTCGTCAGCGTCGCGAGATCCTGCGCGGTCGGCGGCCGCCGGTAGGCGCGGCGCGCCAGCGTCGTCAGGATCTGTTTCGCGCATCCGCTCTCGCTGCCGGAGGGCGCGGCTGCCGCCGGACGACAGGTGAACACCTTCCGCCGGCTCGCCGAGTCTTCCGGCCGCTGTGCGTTGAACGGACCCTGGATGCGGACGAATCCGATCGCCGGGTAGTTCTGCATCTGCGGGACGGTGTTGTTCTCGAGCGACTTGCGATCGTACTGGCGAATGATGTCGAGGCTCGGCCGATAGTTGGTGGCGAGGAAGGTGGCGCCCACCAGGCGCGCGCCGGCGCGGACGGGAACGGTGACCTCGAGCGTACCGTCGCCGTCCGCCGTCATGCCCACGGCGAGGCCGACGCCGCGATAGGGCCAGACGTACGCGCGCTCCCCGTCGATGATGAGCGCCAATTGTTCGCCGGGAATGAAGCTGCCGATGCCGAAGTTCTGAATCGAGAACTTGTATTCGCCGTCGGCCGGGAAGACGTGGCGCGCGACGATGCCGCCGCGCGTGCCGAAGGGCATGCCGTCGAGGCGCTGGTTCTGCGAGGCGTCGCTCGACGCGAGATACGTCGCCTCGGTCGGCGACTTCCAGTAGCCCACCGCCATGCGCGCGACGCGCGCCGCGGCGGTCGTGTACGACTCGAGCAGCGTCGGCGAGATCGTCAGCGACCCGGCGATGTTGTCGAAGCCGTTCGCCGAGTCGTCGGGCGGCAGCAGCGCGGCGACGTCGATCCGCAGGTCGAGCAGATCGCGAACGGCGTTGGCGTACTCGGTCCGATTCAGGCGGTGCAGGACGATCGAGCCGGGAGTCGTCTTCGCCGCCGCGGCGCGATCGATTTCCTCCTCGAGGAAGTCGCGCAGCCCGTCGTACTCGGCGAGCGGCGGCCGGGGCATCTCGGGCGGCGGCATCACGCCGGCCCGCAGCTTGCGAATCACCTTCTCCCAGACGTCGGCCCGCTGCGCGACGGTCGTCAGATCGAGCGTCTGCAGCGAGAGGTTCGCGGTCTTCAGGCGGTCGTTGTGGCAGGTGACACAGTAGCGGTCGAGGAGCGCGCGGTGTCGTTCCGCGGACGGCGGCGGCACGGTGGGCGACTCTCCGCCCACGCCCGAAATCGATGCGACCAGGACGACAAGGACCCAGCCCATCGGTCGGCTTCCTCCGGATCGCGGTGTCATCGCGCCTTCCTCGTCCGCTGCCGGGCCCGCAGGCGACAATTGTATCGCAGGGCCGCGCTACCGCATCACGTGACACCCCTGGCGCCGGACGCCGCCGCGGCCGGCAGTCATCGCCGCCAGCGCTGTGCCCCTTGAGGCGTTCGACGAGCCGGATTCCAGACCTCGCCGCAGCCGGAACAACGCCAATAGCTGCTCTCGTCCGGAATCTTTGCGGTCGACACGATTGATGTCGACCTGCAGGACGGACAGGCTTGCGGCGAGGAGCGAACAGCGCTCGCGCGCGACGTCGTTCGATCGCCGGCCGGATTGGGATGTGCCATCGAATCGCCCCCAAATTTGCTTTGGAGAGGACTGATGGCCGGGATGGCCGCAGGACTCAGGAAAGCAGCAAAGAACGAACGATTATACGTCCAGTGGCTATCGGGCAGGGGCCTTTGGCGATTCGTGCGGACGCTGCGGCGGAACGAACGTGTCATACCGTGCACGCACAAAAACAATCGCCAGGATCGCGGCGAGAATGGCGACGGCCGCGTACGTTGCGAGGCGGCGCTTCGAGTCGCGCAGCGCAATCGCGGGCCCACCCTCGCGACCCGCGGTCACCGGTTCGATGAACCGATAGCCCCTCCGCGGCACGGTCTCGATGTAGCGAGGGTTCGGGCCCTGGTCGCCAAGAGCCATTCGGACGCGGCTCGCGACCACGTCGAGACTGTGGGCGAAGTCCACGTGCGTGTCGGGCCACAACCGTCGCTCGATCTCCTGACGCGTAATCAGCTCGCCGGGCCTCTCCAGAAGCAGACAGAGCAGATCCATGGCTTGTCCGCTGAGCCTGACCGGCTCTCCGCGAGCCGTGAGAGCCCTTCGCCGATCGTCGAATTCGAATTCTCCGAACGTCTTCAGCATTGAGGTCTTTTGAGTTGAATCCGCGTGCGCCGGGGGCTTCGATGCCGCATCGCTTGGAGGATACACAATATGACCAGGCTTCGCGGGATCGCGGTGTGGGCGTGCGCCATTTTCCTGGCGGCAGCATTCGTCTCGGTCGGCGTCTCGAAATTGGCAGGCGGCTCGGCGACCCGATGGGCCGAGCGGTTCGCGCAGTGGGGTTACCCTGCGAACACACAGTATGCCGTCGGCGTATTGGAAATTCTGGGCGGCCTTGGCGTGTTGATTCCACGATGGAGACGAGCGGCGTCGCTGATTCTTCTCGCCCTCATGGCGGGCGCGTTGTGCACGCATCTCGTGCACGCCGAATTGCCGCGCGTCGTGCCGCCGCTTGTCCTTGGCGGCCTCGCCTTTCTGATGTATTGGTCGCAGCGCGGCGCTCAAAACATCCGAACGTAATCCGCGTCGTCGACCGGCACGGCAATCACCAGGCTGCGGCGCTCGTCGACGGCGCGCTTCGCCGCGGACGCGAGCTCGTCGGGACTTGTGGTTCGCACGCCCTGTACCCCGCACGCGTCGGCCATCTTCACCGTGTCGATCGGACCGAACTCGGTGCGGTACGCCGGCAGCTTCTTGCCGGCCTGCGAGATTTTGATCAGCGAGTAGCTGCCGTCCTCGAGGACGACGGTGATGAACGGCGCGCCGACGCGATCGGCCGTCTCGAGCTCCTGCGCGTTCATCGAGAAGCCGCCGTCGCCGACCGCGGCCAGGACCGGCGCGCCGGGCCGGGCCAGCTTCGCGCCAATCGCGGCGCTGAGGCCGTACGCCATGCCCGACAACCCGTTCGACATCCAGAACGTGTCCGGCTCGCGGCTCGGCCAGTACTGCCCGAACAGATACTTGTGCGAGCCGACGTCGGTCGTGACGATCGTCTCCGGCGGCATCACCGACGCGAGCGCCTGGACGATGTCGCCGGGCCACATCGTCGCCGATGACTTCGTCCGATCGGTCAGCATGCGCGCGCGCCGATCCTGAAACTCTTTGAACGGCCGCGCCCACGATCGAGGCGGCGGGTGATCGACGAGCGCGTCGAGAAGCGCCGCGTGCTCGACGAGCGCGGCGCCGGGCGGCACGATACCGCCGGCATTCGGCGATTCGAGCACCCAGTGAATCGGCCGCTCGGCGTGCCAGGTCTTGTCGATCTCCACCGGATCGAGGCCGAAGCCGACGACGAGATCGGCGGCGGCAATCGCGTCGCACAGCACGCCGTCCGCCGCCATTCCGCCGGCGACGCCGACGAAGTGCGCATCGGTCTCGTCGACGATGCCCTTCATCTTCGGCGTCACGGCGACCGGCAGATTCCACGCGCTCAGCCACCGGCGGATCCGCGCGGCGTTGGCCGTGTCGATGCCGACGCCGATCACGACGAGCGGTCGATTCGCGGAGCCGAATGCCGCTGCCAGCGCGTCCGCGTGCGCGAGCGCGTCCCCGTGCGCGACGGGTGTCGCCGCGATCGATCGCGGCGTGCCCTCGATCGCCGGCACGAGCGCCTCGCGGGCCGACAGCGTCAGATACGACACGCCGAAGGGACGCTCCATGCAGCTCGCGAGCGCCTGCGGCACCACGTCGAAGACGTTCGCCGCCGTAATCTTCCCGACGTAGCGCGCGATCGGGCGATACGCGTCGTGCAGCGGCAGGAGCTGGTGCGTGTGGCTCGCCGGGAAATCGTCCGGAATCTGCGCGGAGATCGCCAAGAGCGGCTCGAGATCCAGAGACGCGTTCGCCATCGGCAGCATCAGGTTCGCCGCGCCGGGCCCGAGCGTCGTCAGCACGACGCCCGGCTGGCGTTGAAGTTTGCCGTACACCGCCGCCGCGAGCCCGGCGTTCGCTTCGTGGCGCATCAGGACGAAGTCGACGCCGGCGCGCCGAAGCTCCTCCATCAGCACGAGCACTTCGCCGCCGGGCAGCCCGAAGACGCGGTCGATGCCGGCAGCCGCCAGCATTCGGGCGGTGGCTGCAGCCGTCGATGACATTCGCGATATGTTAGCAGCGCAGATCGTTCTGCCAATGATGCCGATCCTCGTCGTCGGCGCGAGCGGCACTATCGGCCGCGAGGTCGTCGCGCAGTTGCGCGCCGCGGGAATGCCGGTCCGCGCCTTGACCCGCAACCCGCAGTCGAGCCGTCTGCCGGACGACGTGGACGTCGTGCGCGGCGATCTCACCGCGCCCGACACGCTCGATCGAGCGCTGGACGACGTCGCCGCCGTGTTTCTCGTGTGGGTCGCGCCGCTCGCGGCCGCGGCGGACGCGATCGCCAGGATCTCGTCGCGCACCGGCCGCATCGTCTTCCTGTCGGCGCCGATTCATGCCGCGCATCCGTTTTTTCAACAGCCGAATGCGATCAGATCCGTTCACGCGGGGGTGGAGGCCTTGATCGAAAAGTCGGGAGCGCGATGGACGTTTCTCCGGCCGGGTCCATTCGCGATGAACTGCCGCAACTGGTGGGCGCCGCAGATCCGGAAGGGCGACGTCGTGCGCTGGTTCCACGGCGCCGCGCAGACCGCCCCCGTCCACGAGCGCGACATCGCGGCCGTCGCCGTCCGCGCGCTCTGCGAGGAGCGGCATGACGGCCGAGACTACATCCTCACCGGACCGGCATCGCTGACGCAGCGGGAGCAGCTGGCGATCATCGGGGACTCAATCGGGAGGAAGCTCGTGTTCGAGGAAGTGTCTCCGGATACCGCGCGACGTGAGGTCATCGCGGCGTGGCCGGCGTGGCTGGCCGACATGCTGTTGAACGCGTATGCGGCCGCCGTCGATCGGCCGGCGCTCGTCACCCCCGCGATCGGGGAGATCACGGGCACGCCGGCGCGCACGTTCCGGCAATGGGCGGCAGATCACGCCGCCGACTTCGCGCAGCCGTAGTTGTAGGAGGCGACGGGCTTCAGCCCGTCGCTCGGCCGGCCTGAAGGCCGGCCGCTACACGAGACTCGATATCGAATACGGCTCAGTTCCTCTCGTTGCTGAACGAATTGGCCAGCTCTGGTATCCATGCGGCTTCGATATACTCATGCTCCGCATCCACAACGGAGCTCAATCCCATCTCCATGTCAGCCAGCCAAACCGCATCACCGGCACCAACCGGCATCTCTGGCCTCGATCAGCTGCTGGCGGGTGGGCTGCCGCGCGATCGGATGCATTTGATCGAAGGCGAGCCCGGCACCGGCAAGACCACGCTCGCGCTGCAGTTTCTGCTCGAAGGACGGCGTCTCGGCGAAGCGGGGCTGTACGTCACGCTTTCGGAGACGACCGAGGAGCTCAATCACGTAGCCGTCTCGCACGGGTGGACGCTCGAAGGGGTGGATACGTATCAGCTGGCGCCGATCGGCGAGCGCGCCGCCGACGAGTACACGCTGTTTCACCCGGCCGAGATCGAGCTGGCGGATCTGACGAAAACCGTCCTCGAGCACATCGAACGGATCTCGCCGTCGCGGATCGTGTTCGATTCGCTGTCGGAGCTGCGGCTCCTCGCGCGCGATCCACTGCGGTATCGGCGCCAGATCCTCGGGCTGAAGGATTTTTTTTCGCGGCGGCCCAGCACCGTGCTGCTGCTCGACGACCACTCGGCGGGCGACGCGGACCTGCAGCTTCGAAGCCTGGCGCACGGCGTCCTCCTGCTCGAACATCTGCCGTTCGAGTACGGACGCGCGCGGCGGCGCCTGCGCGTCGTCAAGCTGCGCGGAACCGCCGTCACCGAAGGCTTTCACGACTTCATCATCGCCCGCGGCGGCCTCACGGTTTTTCCCCAGCTCGTTCCCGAGAACAGAGACGCGCCGCGACCGGCTGCGCCTCTGGAAAGCGGATTAGCGGAACTGGACGCGCTCCTGGGCGGCGGCCTGACATGGGGGACGACCACGCTCTTCATCGGGCCGGCCGGCGTGGGCAAGTCGACCGTGGCCGCACAGTACCTGTGCTGCGCGGCCAATCCGAGCGTGAAAGCCGCGGTGTTCCTGTTCGACGAGCGGCGCGCCACCTTCATCGCCCGGTGCGACGCGCTCGGCATGCACGCCTCGGAGCGGGTTCGGTCCGGCCACCTGGTGATCGAGCAGATCGAGCCCGGCGTGGCGTCGCCCGGCGAGTTCTCGTACAGGGTCCGGCGGTTCGTCGAAGAGAGCGGCGTGCGCCTCGTCGCGATCGACACGCTGAACGGATACCTCAACGCGATTCCGACGACCGACGCGCCGATCATCCGCATGCACGAGCTGCTGTCGTTCCTGAACGAGCGCGAGGTCGTGACGTTGATCGTGCTGGCGCAGCACGGCATGGTCGGCGCCTCGATGCCCGTGCCCGTCGATCTGAGTTATCTGGCCGATGCGATCGTCATGCTGCGGTTTTTCGAGGCCCAGGGGCAGGTCCGGAAGGCGATTTCGGTCGTGAAGAAACGGACCGGGCTGCACGAGAACAGCATCCGCGAGCTGAAGCTCGGCCCGGGCCGCGTCCAGGTGGGCGCCCCGTTGAAGGAGTTCCAGGGCATCCTGACGGGCGTTCCGCAGTACACCGGGGCGACGAAACCCCTGCTCTCCGATGACCAGCGGACCCGGGGCTGACCACGAACAGCGCGTGCTGATCTTCGCGCCGATCGGGCGCGACGCCGAACTGGCGCGGGAAGTACTGGAGCGCGCGTCGATTTCGTGTGTGGTCCTTCAATCGATGTCGGCCGTCATCGAGACGCTCGCCACGACCGGCGGCGGCGCGCTCCTCCTCACCGAGGAGGCGCTGGACGAAAGGGACTTTCCGCAGCTCGTCACCAGCCTCGAGCAGCAGGCGCCCTGGTCCGATATCCCTGTGTTGCTCTTCGCGGGTGGACCAGGCGTCGAGATGACCCCTCGAGCCATTCGCTCGATCGACACACTGCGAAACGTCACGCTGCTGGAGCGGCCGATCCGGCTGGCTGGCGTCCTCAGCACGGTGCGGGCGGCGCTGCGCGGCAGGGCCCGGCAATACGAAGTGCGCGGCCTGCTCGTCGCCCTCCATCGCGCGCGCGCGCAGGCCGAGAGCGCCAACCGGTTGAAAGACGAGTTCCTCGCGACGCTGTCGCACGAGCTCCGCACGCCGCTCAATGCGATCCTCGGCTGGACGTCGATGCTCACGCGGGGACAGGTCGAGTCGTCGCGGCTGCCGCGCGTGTTCGACGCGCTGGACCGAAACGCGCAGTCCCAGGCGCACCTGATCGCCGACGTGCTCGACGTGTCCCGGATCATCACGGGCAAGCTGCAGCTGCAGCCGACGACCGTCGACGTCTGCGACATCCTCGCGCGCGCCGCCGACGCCGTGCGGCCGGCTGCCGTCGCCAAGAACATCACCGTCACGGTGCAGGAGCCGTCGGGCTGCCTCGTGCACGGGGACTCCGATCGCCTCCAGCAGGTGTTCTGGAATCTCCTGAGCAACGCGATCAAGTTCACGGCGGCCGGCGGTTCGGTCGGCGTGACCGTCAGCAGCGATGCCACCGGCATCACCGTCGCGGTGACCGACTCGGGCATCGGCATTTCCCAGGACTTTCTGCCGTTCGTCTTCGATCGATTCCGCCAGGCGGATCAAACCACGACGCGCGCGCACAGCGGGCTGGGGCTCGGGCTGTCGATCGTGAAACACCTCGTCGAGCTGCACGGCGGCAGGGTCCGCGCCTCGAGCGCAGGGCCGGGGAAAGGCGCGCGATTCGAAGTCCGCTTGCCGGCGCTCGACCCGAATATCTACGTGCCGCCGCCGCCGCAGCCGCAATCCGATGGCGTCCGCCTCGACGGACGATCGATTCTCGTGGTCGACGACGACGAGTCGACGCGCGACGTGGTGGCCGCGGCGCTGGAAGGCGCGCATGCGCAGGTGCAGGTCGCCGCGTCCGCCGCGGAGGCGAGGCAGCGGCTTCAGCAGGACGTCCCCGCGCTGATCATCGCCGACCTCGGCATGCCGCTCGAGGACGGCTTCTCGTTTATCCGTGGATTACGGGAAGGCGGCGCCCGGAACGTGCCGGCGATCGCGCTCTCGGCCTACGCCGATCAGGCGTCGCGGGAAGCGGCGCTCGCGGCGGGATTCAGCGCCTTCCTCGCGAAGCCCGCGCGCGCAGATGCGCTGCTGGCACTGGTGCGCACGCTGCTCGACGATCCGAAGCCGCGCCGAACCCGGAGCGCCTGAAAGGCCCGCTCAACGCGTCTCCAGCGTCAGGACGACGATGCCGTGCGGCGGGACCGTGTAGGTGAACGCCGGCTTGACGCCGGAGATCTTCGACGTCACGGGCGACACCGCGCGGGGCGCGTCAATCGAATTGGCGGCGTTCGGATCGGCCGCGAGCGTCTCGGCCGTCGCCGTCGGCGCGAGCGCGCGGACGCCCCGGAGATCGAGCTGCACCGGCGCGGCGGCGTCGGCGGGGTTCACGAGCTTGACGTACATCGCGCCAGACCGGCTGTCGCGCGTTGCGGAGACGAGCACGCCGGTGTCGGTTGCGGCGGCCTTCAGAATCTGATCCCCCAAATGCGTGCTGAACATCTTGATCGCGTAATAGCTCGGCGATCCGTACACGCGCAGCGCGTCGTACCCGATCAGATCCGGACGCCACTGCCGCGCGCCGGGGCTGACGTTGACGAGCAGCGGCGCGTAGCAGTTCATCACCACGACGTCGGCGTTCCTCTCCATCTGGGTCATGAACGCGGCGTCGCCGATGGCGGCCTGCATGTTCGGCGTCGGCGGCTCGCCGCGCGAGCGCACGTTCCACGGCTCGAACGGCGTCTCGTAGGCCGCCCATTCGCCGACGAAAATCTCCGGCCCGCGGCGATCGTAGGTCTCGTACTGCCCGCGCGCCATGCGCAGGAACACGTCGACCGGGCGGTAGTAGTGCTCGTCGAGCACGTCCGGCCTGACGCTGCGGACGCGCCGCTCCTCCGGCTGCTCGAATCCGACGGTCGAGATCACCTTGAGCTGCGGATAGCGCGCCTTGATCGCCGTGTTGAACTGCACGAAGCGCCCATCGTAGGAGCCTGAGCGATCGAAGAAATCTTCGTTGCCCACCTCGACGTAGGTCAGCTTGAAGGGCTGCGGGTGGCCCGCCTTCGCGCGCCGCGATCCCCATGTCGTCGAGGCCGCGCCGATCACGTACTCGATCTCGTCGAGCGCGTCCTGGACGTACGGCGCGAGATCGGGCCCCGGGTTCACGTGCGCGCCCTTCAACGAGTACCCGGCGTACACGGCGAGCACCGGCTCGGCGTTCATGTCTTCGCACCAGAGCAGATACTCGTGGAGGCCGAGCCCGTCCGACGAGCGGTAGCCCCACGGCGCCATGTGTCCCGGGCGATCGGCGAGCGGCCCCAGCGTCTTCTTCCAGTCGAACCGGTCCGCGATCTGATCGCCTTCGAGATAATTCCCGCCCGGGAAGCGCAGGAACTTCGGCTTCATGTCGGCCATCATCTGCATGATGTCCGGCCGGAAGCCGTTCGGCTGATCCTTGAACGTCGGCGGGAACAACGACACGAGGCTGAACCAGACAGTGCCGGGACGATCGACGGCGAGGACGACGCGCGCTCTGGCCGCTGGTGCGTCGCCGCGCGTCTGCAGCGTCAACTCGTACGGCGTCCATGCCTGCGCGAGGCGAGCGACGCTTCCCGCCGCGTAGATCGTTCGCCCATCGTCGGTCTGGATCGAGACCGAGATCGGCCCGTCGAATCCCGGCGCCGCCTTCGCGTAGAACGACGCGCGATAGCGTGTGCTCGGCCTGACGGGAATGCCCCAGTACCCTTCGTTGGCGATGCCGGCCGCGTGGCCTCGCGAGGCCTGCGTGACGTCGAGGCGCAGGCTGACGCCGAGGACGTCGTTCGGCGGCGCGCTGCGGTCGAGCGCGATCGCGGCGGCGGCGCCGTCGCCCGCGACGACGGCCCAGTGGATCGGCGCGGCCGCATCGTCGAGAAACGCGCGGTTGCGCACCAGTTCGGCGTACACGCCGCCGTCGTACGCGTGATTGATCTCCTCCGTCATCAGCCCGTAGAAGAGAGGGCTGACGCGACCCGAGGGCGACGCCGCGTCGATCACGATCGTCGGCTGCGCCGCGTGGATCGAGGTCCACGCGAGCGCGAGCACCAGCGCGAAACGCCACGTTCCCGTCATCGAAATAATGTTACGTGATGTACGTAGGGGCCGGCCTTCAGGCCGGCCCGGAACAGGGGGAGAATCAGGCCGCGAACGGGTTCTCGTCGGCGGTCGGCCCGTACACCGACGGTACGGATTGATTGAGCATGCGCAGATAGACGAGCAGCTGGCCGCGATGATGGTACCAGTGGTTCAACATGATCGCGCGGACGAACGCGACGCGCGGCATCGCCATCACGTCCGTGCCTCCGCGCTGCAGCCGCCACATCGCGCTCATCTTGGCGTCGTCGAACGCCCCGAGCGCGCTTCTTGCCTTCGCGACGCTCCCTTCGAGGGCCGGCACCAGCTCCGACGCCGTCGCCGCTTCGCGCTGAACGAAGTCGGGAGGCACGGGAACCGTATCCATTGCCGCCAGCTCGGCGACGTTGCCCGGCACGGTCGCCACGTGGAGCGCGAGCTGGCCGAGCGACATCGATTTGGGATGCGGCTTCCACGACAGGTGCGCCTCCGGTATCCGCTCGAGGACGCGGCGCGTGGTGTGCGCTTCCTGCTCGAGCTCGGCAAGTAGTCCATCGATCATCTTCATCGCGTCCCTCCTACACCGCGGATTCGGCGGCTTTGCGGACGCGCGCGTGGAGCGCGGTCCATCCCGACGCGAGCCGCGGCCCGTGATCCTCTGGGAAGGGCCCGACCAGCGTGTGCGTGAACTTGATGAGCGTCCCGTTTGGCGTTTCGGTCAGGCGGTAGATCAGGTTCGACGTCGCCGCCGTCGACATGAAGAGCGGTCCCCAGATTTCGAGGAGCGTCGGCCGCTTGATGCTCTGAACCAGCCCCCACAGATGTCCGTTGTCGCCGCCCAGGTCGCGATACCAGCGACCGCCGGGACGGGTTTCGAGCACCATCGGCAGCGGCGTGCCTTCGGGTGTTTCATTCAGCCGACCCATGTGCGCGACGAGCGACGCGAACGTCTGCTCGAGCGATGCACGGACGGCAATTTCTTCCGTGATCGTGAACGTCTGGGTTTCCGAAGCCGGTGCGGTCGTCGTCATCGTTCCTCCTCTGCGTGTGCCCTGATGCGCCGGAGCTGTCCGCGCCAATGCTGCGCGAACATCCGGGACCAGTCGTGAATCGTGCGCAGCGCTTCTGCGTTGGTTCGATACATCGTCTTCCTGCCGTCGCGGCGCACCGTCACGAGGTTGACCGTGCGCAGCACCTGCAGGTGCTTCGAGACCGACGGCTGCGCCATATCGAGCGCGTCGGCGATCTCGTTCACCGATCGCTCCTCCGCCGCAATGATTTCGAGAATGTGTCGGCGACGCGGTTCGGCGATGGCATTGAAGGGGTCCGACGACGTCGGCGCGCGCGGCATGAGCCTTAATATATTCCCATATCGGAATAAGTCAAGCCCGTGGCGATGGCCTAAGATCGTCGTCGACGTGTCGATGTGCCCGTGGATCCCACTGACGTACTGATCGTCGGCGCTGGTCCGACGGGACTCGTGCTGGCGCTGTGGCTCACACGGCTGGGCGTCCCGGTACGGCTCATCGACAAGCTGCCGGAGCCGGCCACGGCATCGCGCGCGGTGGCCGTCCAGGCGCGAACGTTGGAGATGTATCGCCAGCTCGGGATCGCCGATCGCGTGATCGAGCGCGGACGCAACGCGATTGCGGTGAACCTCTGGGTGACACGTCGACACGTGACGCGATTCGTGTTCGGGGACATGGGCGCCGGCATCAGCCCGTATCCGTACGCGTTGATCTACCCGCAGGACGAGCACGAGCGGCTCCTGATCGATTGCCTGCGGCAGCATGGCGTCCGCGTCGAGCGCGGGACCGAGCTCGTCGCGATCGAAGAAGCCGGCGAGGAAGTCGTCGCGCAGCTCGCGGGAGCCGACGGCTCGCGGGCGTCGTGCCGCGCGCGCTTCGTCGCGGGATGCGACGGCGCGCACTCGGCGGTCCGCGACGCGCTCGGGATCGGCTTTGCCGGCGGCACCTACGAGCACCTGTTCTACGTCGCCGACGTCGACGCCGCCGGGCCCGCCATGAACGGCGAAGTGCACGTCGCGTTCGACACGAGCGATTTTCTCGCGGTGTTCCCGCTGCGAGACGACGGGCGAGCGCGCCTGGTGGGCACGATCCGCGAGCGCGCCGGCGCCGACGGCGACCGTTATTCGTGGGACGACGTCAACCCGCGCGTGATGCGCTGGATGGACATCAGCGTGTCGCGTGTCAACTGGTTCTCGACCTACCGCGTCCACCACCGCGTCGCGGATCGATTCCGCCGCGGACGCGCGTTCCTGCTCGGCGACGCGGCGCACATTCACAGCCCGGTCGGCGGCCAGGGCATGAACACCGGCATCGGCGACGCCGTCAACCTCGCGTGGAAGCTCGCGGCCGTCGTTCGCCGCGCCGCGCCGCCGGCGATCCTGGACACCTACGAGGTGGAGCGCATCGCGTTCGCGCGGCGCCTCGTCGCGACGACCGACGAGGCCTTCACGGCCGTGACGAGCTCAGGCCCCATCGCGCGGCTCCTGCGCCTGCGCATCGTGCCGCGTCTGCTGCCGCTGTTCTTCGCCACGAAGGCCGGGCGCCGGCTCGCGTTTCGAACCGTATCGCAGACGGCGATCAACTACCGGCACAGCGCGTTGAGCGAAGGGCGCGCCGGCGCCGTGCGCGGCGGCGACCGCCTGCCGTGGATTCCCCGCGAGCGCGACGACGCGCAGGACAATTTCGCGCCGCTCGAATCGCTCGAGTGGCAGGTCCACGTGTACGGACGCGCCGCGCCGGGCGTCCGGACGCTGTGCGCCGCGCGAGGCGTGCGCCTTCACGAATTCGCATTCACGCCGTCGGCGCGACGCGCGCGATTCCGCCAGGACGCGCTGTATCTGGTGCGACCGGACGGCTATCTCGCGTTCGTCGACGAACGGCAGGACGCGGCGTCGCTCGCCTCGTACCTCGACGCGCGCCGGATCGGCGTCGCGCCGAAGTAGGCGCCCTACTTCAGCTCGACGGCGATCCGATCGGCCGCTTGTCCCGACGCGTTCTCCTCCGCATGCTTCGCGGCGCCCGACACGCGAACATCGTCCGCCTTCGCGCCCGGCTGATCGTTGAGATAGACGACGACGCGGTTCAGGAAGTGCTCGTGCGTCTGCCCCTTCGAGTGCGGCTCGTAGTGCACGCGGAGCACGCGCACGTATTCGTTCTCGAAGTCGACCTTGTAATGCTCCGGATCGACCTTGACGGGATCGAGCGGCGAATCGGGCGCCTTGCCCGCCGGCGCGCCTTTCAGATCGATCTCGAGGATTCGAACCGGGTGGTCGCTGATGTTCTCCGCCGTGTACGCGCCGCTCGAGGGGCGCCAGCGAACCTCGCCGCGGTGGAAGGCAAGCTTCGTCGTCTGGCCGCCTTCAGTGCGCGTCAGCACGCCGTCGTCCAGATAAATCAGCACGCGGTTCGTGGCGTGGCCGTCCTTCGCGACGGCAGGCGTCCGCGGTTGGAGCGTGGCCACGATCACGCGGGCTTGCGGCGTCTCGAAGGGCAGCTTCATCGCCGCAGCGGGCGTCGAAGCGCTCTGCGCCTGCAGCGACGCGGACGACAAGGCGAGCGGAAGCGCGAATCGCATCAGAGCCGTCATTGCAGCCCTCCTCCGTGTGGCGACATCCTAACCCAAAGCCGCGCGGCCTTGACGCCGCTGGCCGCTTGCGAGAGGCTTGCGCCTGCCCGCTTCACATTCCGGAGGCTCCATGAATCGCATCGCCTTCCTCGTTGCGTTCGCACTCGCCGCGGCTGTCCCGCGCGCGTCCATGCCGCAGGAGCAGCATGCCGCCGCCGCCCGCTCCGGCGTCGCCGCCGATCCCGACGTCCTTGGCGCGGAGCGGCTGTTTTCCGCGTGGATGGAAGGACAGATCGCCTATCGAGGGCTGCCGGGCGTCGTCGTGGGCGTCGTGAGCGATCAGGAGCTGGTCTGGGGCGCCGGCTTCGGGTTCGCCGACGTCAACGCGAAGGCGCCGATGACGCCGGCGACGAAGTTCCGCATGGCATCGCACAGCAAGCTGTTCACCGCCATCGCGATCATGCAGCTGCGCGAGGAGGGCAAGCTGCGGCTCGACGATCCGGTCGCGAAGTACCTCGCGTGGTTCAAGGCCAAGCCCGCGGGAGACGACGACGGCCCGATCACCATCGAGCAGCTGCTGTCGCACAGCTCGGGCCTGCAGCGCGAGGCCGGAGATCATTGGACGTCGTACGAGTTCCCGACCTCCGACGAGCTCCGCGATCTCTATGCCGAGCGGCATGCGGCGTTCGCGCCGTCGGTGCGCTGGAAATACTCCAACCTCGCCTACGCCGTCGCGGGGATGATCGTCGAGCAGGTCAGCGGCGAGCGGTGGGCCGACTACGTCGATCGCAACATCTTCAAGCCGCTGGGCATGCTCGCCTCGAGCGTCGACAAGAAGGTGCCGGGGCTCGCCGTGCCGTACGGGCGGCGCATGCCGGACGGCACGCGCGAGGTGCTGCCCTTCGTCGACGCGCGCGGGATGGCGGCTGCCACCGGCGTGACGTCGAACCTGGAGGACATGGCGAAGTTCGTCTCGGCGCAGTTCCGCAGAGGGCCGCGCGGCGGCGCGCAGGTCGTCAGCACCGGATCGCTGCGCGAGATGCACCGCGTGCGCTCGGTGGAGGAGAACTGGACGTCGGGGACGGGGCTCGGCTTCGACATCACGCGCATCAAGGACAAGACCTACGTCGGGCACGGCGGCGGCTATCCGGGCAACACGACGCAGACGCAGATTCAGCTCGACGACAAGTTCGGCGTGATCGTTCTCACGAACACCAACGACTCGAACCCCGGCGACATCGCGCGGCAGCTGATCGCGACCGTCGGACAAGCGGTAGCCAAAGCGTCGGCGTCGAAGCCCGAGACCGTCTGGGATCCGGCGTGGGCGCGCTTCGCGGGGCTGTACCGCGGACGCGGAGGGGATTCGCAGGTCGTGCTGCTCAACCGGAAGCTCGTGATCGTCACGCCGAACGCGCCGAACGTGGACAACCCGACGACGCTCGAACCGCTCGGCGGCGGGCGCTTCCGCTTCGTCGCGCCCACGGGCGGCGGCGCGGTGGGCGAAGTCGTGCGGTTCGTCGAAGAGAACGGACGGCCGACGCGGATGTACATCGGCGACGGCTGGATCGATCGCGTGCCATAGCGTCGAGTGAGGGAGGCGAGCATGGAGTCTTCACTGAGGCGATGCGCGCGCACGATCCCGCTCGTGCTGCTCGGAGCGCTGTCCGCCTGCAGCGCGCCGAGCGCTCAGCGCGCGCAGCAGCCGTCGCGCGAGCAGGGCGCGGCCGCCGTGAATCCGATCACGGTCGATTCGACGGAGGACCAGATTCGGCAGGCGGTCGCGGCCGCGAGGTTCGGCAGAAAGCTGACGCCAAAGAGCTGGCCGAATGGCGCGCGCGTCGCCGTCTGTCTTTCATTCGACGTGGACAACGAGCTGCTGCAGCGGGCGAATCCGCTGCCGGTGGCGTTGTCGGTCGGCGAATACGGCGCGACGACGTCGGTGCCGCGGATTCTCGATCTCCTCGATCGACATCAGGTGCCCGCGACCTTCTTCATTCCCGCGATGGGCGTCATGCTCCACCCGGAGATGGTGCCGGCGATCCTCGCGCGGCACCGCCACGAAATCGGCGTGCACGGCTGGATCCACGAGTTCTGGCCGGGCATCGGGGACGCCGCGAAGGAGCAGCGCCTGCTCGAACAGTCCATCGCGTATCTGACGAAGGCGACCGGCAAGCGCCCGGCCGGCGTCCGCGCGCCGAGCTCCGGATTCGGCCCGCAGACGTTCGATTTGATCCGCAAGGCCGGCTTCCTGTACGACAGCAGCCTGCTCGCCGCCGACGAACCCTATGAGATCGCGTCGAACGGGCAGCCGAGCGGCGTGATCGAGCTGCCGATCAGCGAGGTCGACAACGACTACGTGTATTACGGCGAAACGGCGAACGGCGCGCTCCCGTCCCCGGACGCGGTGTTCGCGATCTACAAGGCGGAGTTCGATCTCGCCTTCGAGGAACGGACGATGTTCGTCCTGACGCAGCATCCGCACGTCGGCGGCCGGAGGTCGCGCATCGTGCAGCTCGATCGACTGATCACCTACATCAAGTCCAAGGGCGACGTGTGGTTCGCGACGATGGAGCAGGTGGCGAATTACGTGAAGCAGGCGCGCTCGTGACGGGAGTGACGGACGACGAGCAGCGCAGAACACGCTGAGCACGCAGAACAAATTCTTTTACGAAGAACGGATCGCTTTGACGCGAGGAAGACGGCGCGTGCGACCGGCCCGCGAAGCGGGCAGCGGGCGGTTGCCCGTCGTGGACGCGAATGCAGCGTGACGGTCGCGACGGTCGGCGCGTTACGACTTCGTGGCCGTCGCGAACGCGACCTGGGCGTACTGCACCAGGAAATCGCGCCACAGGAACCAGTAATGCCGCCCCGGGATCTCGCGGTACGTCGTGTTGAACCCGTCCTTCTTCACGAGATCGGATAACGTGACCGTCCGCTCGCGCGCCATGTCGGTCGTGCCCGCGCCGAGCCAGTAGAACTTCACGCCGCCCGCCTTCACGGCCTCGAGCTGCTTCTGGAACGTCTCGTCGACGGCCTGCGGCCCTGAGCTGAAGACGCCGATGTAGGCGAACGTGCCGGGGTTGTTGTTCGTCGCGGCGAGCGTGTGCCCGCCGCCCATCGACAGGCCCGCAATCGCGCGATCGTCCTTCGCGGCGAGCGCGCGGAACCGCTTTTCGACGAACGGAATCACATCCTTCACGAGGCTTTCCGGGTACGAGCCGGCGTACGGCTGCGGCGCGCCGCCGCGTCCGCCCGGCGCGCCCGCGCGGCCCGCCTGCTCCGCCTGGATGGGCGGCGGCGCCGGCGCCTGAACCGACTGCCTCGCCGGCGTCGGGCCGAACCCGAATCCCTGCGACACGGTCTGCGCGGCGTTGCCGTTCGGCATCACGACGATCATCGGCTTCGCTTTGCCCGCCGCGATGAGGTTGTCCATGATGATGTTCGCGCGGCCCATCGTGAGCCACGCATCCTCATCGCCGCCGCCGCCGTGCAGCAGGTACAGCACCGGATACTTCTGGCCGCTCGTCTCGTACCCCGGCGGCGTGTACACCATCATGCGGCGATTCGCGAGCTTCAGCGTCGGCGACGGATACCACACCGCCTGCACGGTGCCGTGCGGGACGTCCTTGAAGTCCCACCACTCGGACGCCGGGCCCGAGATCATCAGGAGGTTGTCGTAGCGCGCGCCGTCGCGCTGCGTTTCCGCGTTGTTGGGATCGAGCGCCTTCACGCCGTCGACCGTGAACCAGTAGCCCCACAGCTGCGGCGCGAGCGGACCGATCGTCGTCGACCAGACGCCCGCATCGTCCTTCGTCATCTTCAGGTTGGTGCCGTTGTCCCAGCTGCCGTTGAGCGTCACTTCCGATGCCTTCGGCGCCAGCAGGCGGAACGTGACGGTACGGTCCGGATGGATCTCCGGTGAATGCAGCGGCGCAGGCCGCGCGGCGGCCGCGGGCGGCTGAGCCGTCGACGGCTGCTGCGCGCCGAGCGATGCGCCGTTGATCAAACCGATCGCGGCGACGGTCGCCGACAGACGAGCACACGGGATGATGTTCATAGGGCCCTCGCTGGCCCGGTATTTTAGAGCGCAACGCGCGTTATCGGCGAATCGTCTGCGGATCGCCGGTCCGGTGCTCGCGAATCTGGTAGCGCAGGAACTCGTGGATCGCCTCGCGCGCCGCCTCGTCCGTCGTCGCGATGCGCACGCGCCCGCCGCGCGAAATCTCCTCGTAGCTGTACTCGATCGCCGCGCGCCGCTCGCGCATCGCCGGCGCGCCGGGCGGAAGCTCGCCGTGCGTCGCGAGCGGCTTCTCGAAGTCGCCGGCGGCGAAGGCCAGCGCGATCGCGCGGAGATGCGCGCGAATCTTCGCGCGGCCCGCCTGGTCCGACGGACTCTTGACGCGCACCTCGATCGCGCCGCCATCCGGCGTCAGACGGAAATGATGCGCCGTCGTCTCCTGATCGAACCCCATCGCGGCGGCGCCGCGCGTCTTCGGATCGGCGTCTTTCTGGAGCTGGCGCAGATGCTCTTCGTGCGTGACGCCCGGAGGCATCGCGTGCTGCGGATCCTGCGCGGCGGGCGCCGCGCCGGCCGGCGCCAGGGCGAATGCGAGAAGCAGTTCGTGTGTCATGACGGAATGCTAAACCCTGGAGTCGACTCCAGGGTCAAGCGCGCTATCCTGAGGCATGGACCGCACGCTCACGATCGGGCAGCTCGCGGCGGCGAGCGGCGTCAGCGTCGACACGATCCGCTACTACGAGCGGATCCGCCTTCTGCCGAAGCCGCACCGCACGCCGGCCGGCTATCGCGTCTACGCGCCGCCGGCCGTCAAACGGCTGCAGGTGATTCGCACCGCGCAGCAGTTCGGCTTCTCGCTCGGCGAGCTCGCGGCGTTCCTCCGCGTTCGCGACTCGGGCGGCACGCCGTGCCGCGATGTGCGCGCCGCCGCCCAGCGGATTCTGGACGCCGTCGATCGCCAGATCCGCGAGCTCGCCGCCGCGCGCGCGCGGATGCGGCGGACGCTGCAGGACTGGGATGCGGCGCTCGCCGCGACGCCGCCCGGCAGCCGCGCGCATCTCCTCGAGCGCCTGGCGCCGCCGCACGGCGCGAAGCCGCGCGCCCGGCGCGTCCGCGGCCGGAATAAATCTTCGTGATCTTCGTGGCGCTTCGTGGCTTCGTGGTTCCCTCGCGCGGTGGACGATGACGGCGACGACGGCGGGGGTCAATGTACGGCAGCGCGTGGCAGCGTCTCGCGCATCGCCGCGAGCGCGGCGTCCGACCAGTGCTTGCGCTCGAAGAAGTGCACGTACGACGCCGACGATTTGCTGTCGTAGCACTCGTCGCACGGCGCGTCGCGCGCGAAGCCCAGGCCCGCCTGATGGCCGAGCTCGTGCGCGCCGGTCGCGCCGATGCCGCGCCCGAGGCCGTCGAGCATCTCGGCGCGCGTCTTCGTGCACCGCGCGAGCGAGGCGCACGACGCCGCCGCGAGCTCCTCGTTCACGAGCACGTCGAAGCGCACGCTGCTCACGCGCGCGGCCGGATACGTGACGCCCGCCGCGCCGAAGAGCAGCCGCCCGTACGGCGTGTCCTCGACGCGGATGACGCGCCCCGGCCGTTCGACGCCCGCCTCGAATCGCACGGCGAAGCCGTCGAACGCGCGGCGCAGCGTGTCGAGCGCCGATTGCTCGACGATCGCTCGATCGCCGGCGCTCAGCGTCTCGCCCGCGACGCGCCACGTGTTGACGAACGCCACGCTGACGTCGACCGGCGCGGCGCGCGTCGAGCACGCCGCCGCGAGCCCGCAGGCGGCTACGACGAGCGCGGCGCGCGCGGCGCGGCGTCCTTCCATGATCGTGCGTACGACATGAGGGCAATCAGCAGAAACAGCGCGGCGGCTGCGACATACATCGCGATCCCGTGGCGCGACGAGGGCAGACGACCGACCCGGTAGCTCATATGCCCGTCGCCGAGGCGCACGATCTCGACAAGGTTCGACCACAGCACGAACACCATCGTCGCGCACGCGCTGACGAAGATCGTCGCCGCGATCGTCGCGACGGCGGCGGGCGCGGGATCGTCGGCGGGGAACCGGCGCACCAGGCGCCGCGTGGCGAAGCGTGCCGCAGCGATGTACGCGCATGCGAACGACACGAGGACTGCGAGATCGACGCCGGGCGGGCGCCGGCCGACGGCGTCGACGAGGTCGCGCCGCTCGACGCCGTGCGCCACGGCGGCCGCGTCGACGAGCGCCGCCATGCAGCGCTCGCGCGCGCCGATGTACGCGGCGTCGCCGGCGAAATGGCCGGAGCGATGTCCGCGCGATGCGTCGGCGTAGCGGATCGCGAGCTCCTCCGCGGTTTCGGCATCGCGATCGAGATGCCGGCGATCGGCCGCGCGCCGGAGATCGAGCGGGCGCGGCGGATCGTTCGTCCATGCGCAGGCGGCGTTCATCCGCGCCGGGCTCACGCAGCCCGGCGCGCCTGCCGCAAACAACATCGTCGAGGCAATCAGCACGGCTACCTGTGCCGTGGCGGCGCCGACTCGGGCGCGCGGCTGCGCGATTCGGCGCGCCGGCCGCTCGCGCTGATCACTCATGTGCGCGCGCGTGCAAAAGTGTCCGTTGGTTTTTCGGCGCGCTGCCCGCACAATGGGATCATGCGAACGGTCGACGAAGTGCGTGAACGTGTTCGCGCCGAATACCTCGAGATGCCTGGCCTCCAGCTCACGCTCGACCAGGTCCAGCGACTCTGCGGCATCGACCGGCGTGTGTGCAGAACGGTCCTCGACAGCCTCGTCGCCGAGCTCTTTCTCTGCGTCAAGCCGAACGGCGCCTACGCCCGCGCGTGGGACGGCCATCATCCGCGCCCCGCGCACGCCGCGCTGAAGAACGCCACGCACCGCAGGGCTTCATGATCGCGGCCGCGCGTGCCGCTGCGGCCGCCGCGGCGCTTGCGCTCTGCGCGATCGCCTGCGGCAGCAGCGCGCCCGCGCCCACCGCGCCGACGACGACCACCACGACGACACCTGCGCCGCCCGCAAACGGCGCCGCGCTCGCCGGCGCGTGGAGCGGAACCGGTATGGATCCGCAGGGCCCCGAGCGCATGTCGTGGATGCTCACCTCGTCGGGCGACGCCGTCTCCGGCACCGCCGACCTCGCGCCGCTGAACACCGCGGACGGAACGTGCGCGTCGTGCCATAAGTTCAAGTCGGGCACCGTCACCGGAACGGTGACGGGATCGACGATCGCGATGAAGTTCGTGTTTCCCGCCGGCGGCGACGGCGTGCCGACGCCGATGTGCACCATCATCTTCGAGGCCTCGGCGTCCGCGGTTTCTCCCAACCGCATCGAGGCGACCTACACGGGCGACGACACCTGCGAGGGGCCGATCGTCGGCGGGTCGTTCGTGATGACGCGATAGCCGCGGTGGAAGAGCACCCACAGAGCCCGCGGAGCACGCAGAGCGGCGCGCGTCGTCTCTGCGGGCTCTGTGGTTACACCCGTGAACGCAGGTGCAGCGTGACAGTCGCGACGGTCGCTTTACGACGAAAGGCCGTGCCCTACGGTCGTCTACGTCTCTGATTCGCAATCTCCAGCCTGAGCGCGCGGAACGCGGCGAGGATCTCCGCGTAGGAAAAGTTCGCATTACGCCCGCTCGGGTTCGGCAGCACGAACACGCGCGCGCCCTCGAGCGTCTCGGGCTGCAGCCCGAGGCTGATCTTTTCACCCACCCGTTTGGCGAACACCGCGCGATAGAGCGTCACGCCGACGAACGCGACGATCTGCGGCTTGGCGCGCCGGATCTTGCGGCGAAGCACGCGCGCGCCGGCGGCGTATTCCTCGACGCGCAGCGTGTCGATCCCCGGCGTCGGCCGCGGCACCAGGTTCGTGATCCCGAAGCCCCACTCCGGCAGGCGTCGATCGTCGGCGTAGCCGATCTTCTCCGGCACGAGCCGCGCATCGTACAACAGCTTCCAGAACCGGTTCGAGTAGCCGGCGAAGTGATGCCCGGTCAGCGACGAGCGGACGCCCGGGTTGATGCCGACGAAGAGGACGCGGACCGGCGTCCGGATGCAGTCGGCGAGCGGCGGTAGAATGACGGCCATGAACTGGCTGTTCAAAGAGGAGCCGTCGCACTACGGCTTCGACGCGCTCGTCAAGGATCGCCGCACGGTCTGGAGCGGCGTGAAGAATCCGCTCGCGCAGAAGCACCTGCGGTCGGTCCGCAAAGGCGATCAGATCTTCTACTATCACACCGGCGACGAGAAATCGGTGGTCGGCGTCGCGAAGGCGCTCGGCGACGCGTACGCCGATCCGGACGACAAGAGCGGGAAGGCGTCGGTCGTCGACGTCGCGCCGGTGAAGAAGCTGCCGCGGCCCGTGACGCTCGCAGAGATCAAGGCGGACAAGGCGTTCGCCGATTTTCCGCTCGTGCGGATCTCGCGGCTCTCGGTGATGCCGGTCAGCGACGCGGAGTGGAAGCGGATCGAGAAGATGGCCGGAGCCTGATCGCTGCGGTCTCGTAGGTGGGGTGGGTCGGGTGGGTCAGGTGGGTCGGGTGGGTCGGGTGGGTCGGGTGGGTCGGGTGGGTCGGGTGGGTCGGGTAGATAAGTCTCAGTGTCTTACCTACCTGACCTACCTGACCTACCTGACCTACCTGACCTATTTGGCCACGGCATCCATCGTCGTCGTCGTCTGAATCGCGGTGCCTTCGAGCCTGGCGCCTTCGGCGGTCATCTTCCCAATCGCCGGCTTCATGCCGCCGCCCTGCTCGAGCGTCTTCCCTTTTTCACGCACGGTCACCGTCATGACCGCTTCGCGAGTCTGGAAGCCGTTGAGCGTCTTGGTCTGGCCCGTGTTCTTCACGTCGAAGTCGATCTCGATGTCCTTGGCGTTCGGGTCGCGCTCGGCCGGCTTCTCTTTCGCGGACGGCTCTTCGCGGCGCGCGTTCTCGGCGGCCTTGCGCTGCTGCTCCTCGAACCGCCGGCGGAGCTCGGCGAACGACGTGACCCTTTCGCGCGCGCCGCGGCCGCCAAAGATGTTCACCACGCGGCCGAGCATGCCCGCCAGCTCCACGCGCGTCTTCTCGTCGGCTTTCACATCGGCGCGCGCCGGAGACGAGGAGAGCGCCACTGCGGCCAAGGCGAGCGCGGTCAGCGAACCGATCCGTGTCAGACGTGCTCCTGTGTGGGGGAAGGCGGCGATTGTACTTCTGCGAGCAGCCAGCTGACGAGGACGAGCGCCGGCGCCCACACGAGCACGAGGCGCCCGAAGCCCAGCCGTTCGTAGAGGAACCCGCCGAGCGCCGGCCCGCCGAGCAGGCCCGCGCCCCACGCCATGTTGTACACGCCGTACGCGACGCCGAACGACGTGACGCCGCCGAGCGACGTCGCCTCCGCCATGTAGGCGAGCGACGGCGTGATCATCAACGCCATCGTCGACGCCATCAGCACCTGAAACAGAATCGCCGAGCGCAGGCTCCACGACTGCCCGAGCAGCGCGAGCGCGAACGCCGACAGCGTGAGGCCGAGCAGCATCAGGCGACGCGCGCCGAAGCGATCGGCGAGATGCCCGATCGCCGGGTGCAGCATCGCGTTCACGGTCGCCGCGATGCCGAACAGCAGCCCGATGCGCGCCGGACCGATCGACAGCCCCGCCAGATACAGCGCGAGCACCGGCTCGAGCATCGACACGGTGGACGACGCGGCGACGACGGCGATCGCGCAGGCGACGACCGGCGGCATCCGGAGCAGCGAGGCGAGCGGCACCGCCTCGTGCCGCGCGTGCTTCTTCGGCAGGTCGACGACGAGAAACGCGAGCGCGCCCGCCACCGCCAGCGCGCCGACGAAGAGAAACGGCAGGCGGATGCCGCCGATTTCATACAGCCACCCGCCGATCGACGGCCCGAGGATCACGGCGACGCTCGTGCCGGACATCACGAAGCCGGTGACGCGGCCGCGTTCCTCGGGGCCGTAGCGATCGGCGATGAGCGCGAAGCCGACGACCCACGTGATCGCGTCCGCCGCGCCCTGCACGAGCCGCGCCGCGAACAGCGTCGGCAGCGACGTCGAGAACGCAAAGAGCACCGTCGCGCCCGCCAGCGCCGCGAGGCCGCCGACCATCGGCGCGCGCCGCCCGATCCGGTCGGACACCGCGCCCATCGGGACCGAGACCGTGAGGAGCGTCACGCCGAAGGACGCGAAGAGGAATCCGATCACGGTCGGCGACGCGCCGAGCCGCCGGCTCAGATCCGGCAGCACCGGCACCGCCACCGAGTAGGCGACGATGTCGGTGAAGGTCGCGAAGGTGACGAGCGCGACCGCGAACACGCGGGAGCTACGCATGAGAGTGACGGAACCACGAAGGCACGAAGAAACACGAAGGTACACGAAGAAGAAATTCTTTGTACAAAAGATTCTTCGTGTCGTCGTGAAAAGATTCTTCGTGTCTTCGTGGACCTTCGTGCTTTCGGGTTCCGTCGCTCAGCGCCGCTTGAGCAGCAGGCACCCCAGCGGCGGGACGACGAGGCGCAGCGAGTGATCGAAGCCGTGCGCGGCGATCCGCTCCGATGCGAGGCCGCCGCCGTTGCCGACGTTGCCGCCGCCGAAGACGTCGCTGTCGCTGTTCAGAAGCTCCGCGTACCAGCCGGCTTCGGGGACGCCGACGCGGTACTCCATGCGCGGCACCGGCGTGAAGTTGAAGACCATCACGACGAAGTCGGCGCGCGACTTCGCGAAGCGGACGATCGACACGACGCTGTTCTCGTTGTCGTTGCAGTCGATCCAGCGGAAGCCGGCCGGGTCGAAGTCCACTTCGTGCAGCGCCGGTTCGGCGTTGTAGTGCCAGTTGAGCGCCTGGACGTACCGCTGCAGCGCCGCGTGCGACGGCGCGTCGAGCAGGTGCCAGTCGAGGCTGTCGTCGAAGTTCCACTCGCGCCACTGCCCGAGCTCGCTGCCCATGAAGAGCAGCTTCTTTCCCGGGTGGCCGTACATGTAGCCGTAGAGCGTGCGCAGCGCCGCGCGCTTCTGCCACTCGTCGCCCGGCAGCTTGTCGAGGAGCGACCGCTTGCCGTGCACGACCTCGTCGTGCGAGAACGGCAGGATGAAATTCTCGGTGTGCATGTAGAGCGCCGAGAACGTCACCAGGTTGTGATGCCACCGGCGGTGCACCGGATCCTCGTGCATGTACTGCAGGATGTCGTGCATCCACCCCATGTTCCACTTGTAGGTGAAGCCGAGCCCGCCGAGATGCACCGGCCGGCTGACGCCGGTGAACGCCGTCGATTCCTCCGCCGCCGTGAGCGAGCCCGGATGCTCGCCGTGCGTCAGGCTGTTCAATTGCTGCAGGAACGAAATCGCCTCGAGGTTCTCGCGCCCGCCGTACTGGTTCGGGATCCACTGCCCCTCGCGCCGCGAGTAATCGAGGTAGAGCATCGACGCGACGGCGTCGACGCGCAGGCCGTCGACATGGTACTGCTCGAGCCAGAAGAGCGCGTTCGACAGCAGGAAGTTGCGCACCTCGTTGCGGCCGTAGTTGAAGATCAGCGTGCCCCAGTCCTGGTGCTCGCCCTGCCGCGGATCCTCGTGCTCGAAGAGCGCCGTCCCGTCGAAGCGCGCCAGGCCGTGCGCGTCCTTCGGGAAGTGGCCGGGCACCCAGTCGAGGATCACGCCGAGGCCGGCCCGGTGCGCCGCGTCGACAAAGAGCTTGAAGTCCTCCGGCGGCCCGAAGCGCGACGTCGGCGCGAAGAAGCCGAGCACCTGGTAGCCCCACGATCCCGAGAACGGATGCTCCATCACCGGCAGCAGCTCGATGTGCGTGAAGCCGAGCGATTTCACGTACGGCACGAGCCGCTCCGCCAGCTCGCGGTACGTCAGATACCGGTTGCCCTCCTCCGGCACGCGCGCCCACGATCCGAGGTGGACCTCGTAGATCGCCATCGGCCGATCGAGCCACGCGCCGCCCGCCGGCCGCGAGCCCATCCACTCCTGATCGCCCCATTGATAGCGTGAGACGTCGCGCACGATCGCCGCCGTCTGCGGCGGCACCTCGAAGGCGAGGCCGAACGGATCGGTCTTCTCGAGAATCGCGCCGTCGCGCGCGCGGATCTCGTACTTGTACTTCTCGCCCTCGCGCAGCTCGGGCACGAAGATCTCCCAGATCCCGCCCGGCACGAGCAGCCGCATCGGCGTGACGCGTCCGTCCCACCCGTTGAAGTCGCCGACGACGCTCACGCGCTCCGCGTTGGGCGCCCAGACCGCGAAGTGGACGCCGCGCGTGCCGCCGAACGAAATGCAGTGCGATCCGAGCTTGTCGAACATCCGGTAGTGCGTTCCCTCGCCGAGCAGGTGCAGATCGAAATCGGTGAGGACGCGGCCGTAGCGGTACGGATCGTCGATCTCGACGACGTGGCCGTCGGGGAACGTGATGCGGAGGCGGTAGTCGGGACGGCCGTCCACGCGCGCTTCGTAGAGGCCCGACGGATCGCGCTTCGTCATCGGCGCCAGCGCGCCGCTCCCGACCAGCCGGATCTCGACGCGCTCGGCAGCCGGGTAAAACGCGCGCACGACGGGCGCGCCGCTCTCGTCGGCCTGCGGCCCCAGGAGCGAAAACGGATCGCGGTGGTAGCCGCCGGCGAGCGCCGCGATCGACGCATCGAGCGTGGAAAGCTGGCTCACGGCCATGACGACGATCTTATCGGCAAATGTGTTAGAAGAAGGGCCATGAAGCAGCCGAGCCGTCGTCGTTTCATCAAAGCCGTTCCTGCCGCCGTCGCCGCCGCCGTGACGCTCCCGGCCGCCGCGCGCGCTCAGCGGGGCGGCACCTCGGCGCCGAAGTTCGGCAGGGAGGCGCTCAAGTGCGCCGAAGAAATCGACGGCCTGCGGTTCACCGACGCCGAAGAGGAGATGGCGGCTGCCGGCGTCGGCCGCAATCTCGACAGCTACGAGGAGCTTCGGAAGCTCAACATCCCGCTCGACACCGAGCCGGCGGTGACCTTCCGGCCGTACCTTCCCGGCAAGCAACCTGCGGGCCGATCGACGCGCAACGCGAAGCTCGCGATCGCGCGCCCGAAAACGGACAAGGCGCCCGCGTCGCTCGAGGATCTCGCCTTCGAGCCGGTCACCGTCCTCGCCCCGCTGATCGAGAGCCGCAAGATCTCTTCCACCGATCTCACCGCCATGTATCTCGATCGCCTCAAGCGTTACGGCGATCGGCTGCACTGCGTGGTGACGCTCACCGAGGATCTCGCGCGCGCGCAGGCCGCGGCCGCCGACAGGGAGATCAAAGCCGGCCGCTACCGCGGACCGCTGCACGGGATTCCCTTCGGCGTGAAGGATCTCTTCGACACGAAAGGGATCCGGACGACGTGGGGCGCGAAGCCGTACGAGCACCGCGTGGCCGAGGTCGACGCGACGATCGTCGAGCGGCTGCGCGACGCCGGCGGCGTGCTCGTCGCGAAGCTGTCGATGGGCGCGCTCGCGCAGGGCGGCGTGTGGTTCGGCGGCTCGACGCGCAATCCCTGGTCGCCTGACACGAGCTCGAGCGGATCGTCGGCGGGCCCCGGCGCCGCGACGTCCGCCGGGCTCGTCGCCTTCGCGATCGGCACCGAGACGCGCGGCTCCATCATCTCGCCGTCGGCGACCTGCGGCGTCGTCGGGCTGCGGCCGACCTACGGGCGCGTCAGCCGCTTCGGCGCGATGGCGCTCAGCTGGACGATGGACAAGATCGGCCCGATGTGCCGCAGCGTCGAGGACTGCGCGATCGTGTTCAACGCGATCTACGGCACCGACGGCCGCGACGACACGGTCGTCGACGCGCCGTTCACCTGGAATCCCGACGTGCCGCTCTCGTCGCTCAAGATCGGCTACCTCGCGAACGAGTTCGAGCCGCAGCAGGGTGGCGGCCGCGGCGATGGTGGTCGTGGTGGTGGTGGACGCGGCGCCGTGTCGCCCGAAGACGCGCGGCGGCGCGCCGAAGAGCGAAGCAAGCTGTTGAAGGAGGCGCTCGACGTGCTGCGCGCCGCGGGCGCGAAGCTCGAGCCGATCACGCTGCCCGAGTTTCCGGCCAATGCGCTCGGCTTCATCCTCAGCGCGGAAGCGGCCGCGGCGTTCGACGATCTGACGCGCAGCAAGGGGATCGACGAGCTCACCGAGCAGGGGCCCGGCGCGTGGCCGAACACGTTCCGCACGTCGCGGTTCATTCCGGCGGTGGAGTACCTGCGCGCGCAGCGCGCGCGCACGCTGCTCAACCGCCAGATGGACGCGCTGATGTCGCGCTACGACGTGTTCCTGTCGCCGAGCGGCGGCGCGAGCCTCGGGATCACGAACCTGACGGGGCATCCGGCGGCGTGCATGAAGGCCGGCTTCGTGGACGGCCTGCCGCAGGCGCTGATGATCACCGGACGGCTCTACGACGAAGCGACGGTGCTGCGCGTCGCGCTCGCCTACGAGCGCGCGACCAAGTGGCACACGATGAATCCGCCGCTCGAGGAGGTCGGGCAGGCCAGGCATGTCGGGCGGGTCGGGCAGGCCGGGCGGGTCGGGCTGGTTCGGAACGAAGATTTCGACTGGTAACGCTCCGGCCTGCGGCCCCGCCAGGCCCGCCCGGCCTGCCCGACCTCCGACGTCAGGTTACTTTTCGATCGTCGCTTTCTTGACGTAATCGAGCTTCGGGAACTGCGCCTTCAGGTACGTGTTCCCCTGCGACTGGATGCTGCCCTGGTTCGGCTTCTCGCCGTACTCGGCGTTGATCTTGTCGACGTTCTCCATCCCCGACGTCACCTGGCCGAACGGCGCGAAGCGCTGCGAGTCGAGGAAGCTGTTGTCCTTGAAGTTGACGAAGATCTGCGTCGACCGTGAATTCGGCGCCGAGGTCTGCGCGAACGTCACGTAGCCGCGCTTGTTGCTCTCCTTCACCGGATCGTCCTTGATCGAGGCGCGCCACTTCGACTGCACCGCCGGATCGGCGTTGATCCCGAACTGCACCATGAAATTCGGCACGACGCGGAAGAAGCGCGCCTCGTCGTAGAAGCCGTTCTTCACGAGCGTGTAGAAGTGATCGGCTGCGTTCGGCGCCCACGCGCGATGCACTTCGACGACGAACGGGCCGGTGCTCGCGTCGAACTTCACCTTGAAGGTGGCCGGCGCTTTCTCGTCCGCGCCCTCCTGCCCCGCCATCCCGATCGACGCCGCGACCATCAACGCCGACGCGATCGCCACGATGCGAACAATCATGCTCATCTCCTTCGCTGTCTCAACCATCGCTGTCTCAACCAATCCCCACTCACCAATCCCACCAATCCCCAATCCCTAATCCCCATCCCCAATCCCTACACGTATAGCGTACCTTCGCCCGCCAGGACCGCTTCGCCGCCGACGCGAACGCTCGAGATGTCGCCGCCGCGGCCGGCGCCGATGGCGATGTGCACGTGGCTCGGCCGTCCCATCTTCACGCCCTGCACGCTGAGGATCCCGTCCGCCTTGTCGGGCGGCACGATGCCGTGCCGCACCAGATAGCAGCCGAGCGGACCGCTCGCGATCCCGGTGGCGGGATCCTCCGTGATGCCGAGACCCGGCGCGAACATGCGGCTGTATACCGTCGCGTTCCCGTCGCCCGGCTGGGGCGAGAAGACGAACACGCCGTTGGGCGACGTGTTCGACGCGGCGAACAGCGCGTCGAGCGCGCCGAGGTTGACGACCGCGCTGTCCACGGCGCCGCGCGTCGTCAGCGGCACGAAGAGGAACGGCACGCCGCACGACACGACCTGCACCGGATGCCCGGTGCCGGCGACCGCTGGCGGCGCGAGCGAGAGCGCCGCGGCGGCGCGCGCCGGATCCGGAATCGGATCGCCGAACACCGGCAGCCCCTGCGTCATCCAGACGAACGAGAGATCGTCGCCCGTCCACGTGAGCCTCACCGGCGTCGGGCCGACGCCGAGGCCGAAGACGAACTGCGCGCGCCCCGCCTCGATCACGCCGGCGCGCGCGAGCGCGAACGTGCTGCCGATGGTCGGATGGCCCGCCGCCGGCAGCTCGTCGCCGGGCGTGAAGATCCGCAGCCGCGCGTCGGTGCCCGCCTGCTCCGCCGGCAGCACGAACGTCGTCTCGGAGAAGTTCATCTCTTTCGCGATCGCCTGCATCGTCTCGGTCGAGAGGCCGCGCGCGTCGAGGATCACGGCGAGCTGGTTGCCGCCGAACAGGTGGTCGGTGAACACGTCGTAATGCAAATAGCGGTAGGATCGCGCCATGCTGTATGCGCATTTTACGACGAGCGAAGGCCGCTTCACCGCGCGGCTGTTCGACGCGGAGACGCCGAACACGGTCGCGAACTTCGCCGGGCTCGCGGACGGATCGAAGGAGTGGACCGATCCGCGCACCGGCCGCAAGGTGACGCAGCCGTACTTCGACGGGACGGTCTTTCATCGCGTGATCGACGGCTTCATGATCCAGGGCGGCGATCCGCTCGGCCAGGGCACCGGCGGCCCCGGCTACACGTTCGCCGACGAGTTCTCGCCGAAGCTGCGGCACGCCAAAGCGGGCATCCTCTCGATGGCGAACCGCGGGCCGAACACCAACGGCGGGCAGTTCTTCATCACGCTGGCCGCGACGCCGTGGCTCGACGACAAGCACAGCGTGTTCGGCGAGGTCGTCGAGGGGATGGACGTCGTGAAGAAGATCGGCAGCACCGCGACCAGCAAGCCCGGCGACAGGCCGGTCAAGCCGATCACCATTCAGTCGGTGACCATAGAGCGCAAGTAGTGCAATTAAGAATTAGAGGAATTCGGAATCAAGAATTCGTCGTCACGCTGTCACGACCGTGATCACGAATTCTTAATTCTCGATTCCTAATTCTTAATTCTCAGGCGCCGTGGCGCCTGAGCAGCGCTGCAGCCTCTCGATGATTCTTCTCCTGCGCGAGCGACAGCGCGCTCTTGCCTTCGCCGTTGGCGGCGCCGACGTCGGCGCCCTGCGCGATGAGCGCTTTCAGCGCGTCGAGGTTGTTGTTCGCCGCCGCCAGGTGCAGCGGCCGCCAGCCGGCGGCGTCGGCGGCGTTCACGTCCGCGCCGCCGCCGATCAGCACGCCCGCGACGAACTTGTGGTTGCCGGCGAGCGCCGCGTGCAGCGGCGTGTTGCCGGTCGGGTTGAGCGACCGCGCCGCCACGTCGGCGTCGTGCGCCAGCAGCAGCTCCGCGATTTTCGTGTGGCCGAAGAAGGCCGCCAGGTGCAGCGGCGTCCAGCCGTCGCCGCTGTACGCGGTGATCGGCGCGCCGCCCTCCCCGAGCAGCCGCTCGACGCGCTCGACCTCGCCGGCCGCGGACGCCTCGAAGAGATCGAGCGGCGCGCCGCGCGCGACGAGCAGGTTCACAATTTCCTTCTGGCGATGGTAGACGGCTGTTAGGATGGCGCTTTCGCCGGTGCGGCTGCGCGCGTCGATGAGCGTCGGATCGGCCGACACCATCGCCTTGACGCGCTCGAATTCCCCGGCCTT